>Ga0209335_10003401_pt1 | contig 15901 bp, 6 predicted proteins | sample COG_09_FD_184753 | JGI IMG/M metagenome (GOLD analysis project Ga0209335, IMG submission 184753) | Pelagic Microbial community sample from North Sea - COGITO 998_met_09 (SPAdes) (version 2) | ecosystem: Environmental > Aquatic > Marine > Neritic zone/Coastal water | place: Helgoland, sampling...
AATTAAATAAAGAACTAGCACATCCCAAAAAAATAACTCCTGTTATGGTGAAAGGTTTAAAACGATCATTGAATGTAATTGGACCACTTAATAAACAACTCGTGTTCGGGGTGAAAGATGTAAAAACCGCTAATTGCAATGGTATTTTAATTAAAGTTAACTTAATTGAATTAGAAAAATTACAACAAAGAGAGAAATTATACACGATGAAAAAACTAGAAAAGAAAAGAATTGATTTTTATTATAATAAATCAATAAAATTTAACACATATGATGAAATAATTTGTTTTTATCCACAATCAAAATATGTTGTTCCGAAAACAAAACTATCATCCAAACCATTAATACCGCGTTATATAGATATTTGCACTGAAGGAGCAAAACAAATTAGTACTGAATTTTATGATGATTTTATTGCCACAACATATGGTATTGATATAATCGAATAATCGAATAATCTATATAATCGAACACATTTTTTATTTTTATATAATCTTTTCTAAAACGAATATATAAATGAAATTAAATTTATGTGGATATGCTCTTATTGCTTTAATATTATATATCTGCATAAAAATTTATCAAGAATCAGATATGTTTAATTTAAAATGTATCATATCTGGCGTAGATGGAAACAAATACTGTGTGCGTGACCGTTCTAAGCTAGAATTAGCCGCGGATCGTTTAGCAACTGTAAATAAAAGTATGTATAAATTAGTAGAACATTGTTACAAGACTTATCCTACGCGCGAAAATATTAAACGATTAAAAAAAGGATATAATCCCAAAAAAATAATGGAAACATTACCAACAAGTGAATATACTGCATACAGTGAAAACAAAGGAGAGAAATTAGCATTTTGTTTAAATAAAGAAAAAGAAGGGAACCAATTAATTGATCCCAATACATTAATGTTTGTAGCGATTCATGAGTTATCTCATATTGCGACAAAAAGCATTGGACATAAAGACGAATTTTGGGAAAATTTTAAATTTTTATTAGGCGAAGCAAGTAAAATTGGTATATATAAACAAGTCGATTATAAAAAAAAACCACAACGCTATTGCGGGACTAGTATTAATGACAATCCCTATTATGATTTATGATTTATGATTTTTTCATATACAACATAACTTACTTCACAATTATAGGTAATATCATAATTTTCGATTCGTTCGATTTCTTTCCATTCGGAACTATCTAATACAGGAAAAAATGTATCACATTCAAACGCTTTATCAATATGAGTTATATAACATTTTGAAATTTTTCCCATCTCTAAAAATTGTTTATAGACATTTTCACCGCCAATAACCCAAATATCCTCATATATATCACAATCGGTTAAATATATTTCCAACTCGGCAATATTTTTAAATGTTTTTATTTCTCGTCCTTGATTCATGGCTATATCAAAACTATCGGTATTAGACAATACAAAATTATGACGGTCATGCAATCCTCGTGATTTTCCTTTAGAAAGTGGCAATCCTTTCCATGTCGTGTTTCCCATTATAACCGCATTATTTCCATCACCTTTTGTTAATTCTGAAAAATAATTTAAGTCTTGTTTAATATGCCAAGGAATTTTTCCTTTATAGCCAATCCCATTATTTTTAGATACAGCGACAATTATATTAAATGTCATTTATTATATATAAAATTATACCTTTATGTATATATATATGGAAAACAACATAATTAAAAATATATATAAAATATCGCATATAATAGATGGTGATGTTAAATATATTTTTGTATTTATCGGAAAAACAGTTATAGAAAATAGAACAGAATCGCTTGAGAAATTATTTTTAAAAAATTTACAAAACACCGATGATGGCGAATTTTATCCTATATTTGACCCTATATTCGACGGTATTTTTATTGAAAAAGAACTAAAAAATATTGTCGAAAACAATATACAAGTTAAATTTATACCTGAAAATATATATTTAGATGACACTATTGAAATTATTAAAAAAAAATTATTACTTCATTTAATGAATGATTTAAATACATCATTCGACGAATTATATTTTTTTATAGAAAAGCCTGAAAATTTTAAGGCGTTGTCAATATATCAAAATTTAACGCAAAATGAAAAATTAGAATTAACAAAAGATAGATTAGTTCAATTTTTAAATAATATTAATGGCTATGACATGTCACCCATCCCGATTAAAGATGTTTATACATACGAAGATATAATAGATTTAAATTTGGAAAAAACGACTTTATATGTTTCAAAACCACTAGGACAGAAATTCGTCTCATTAAAAGATGATTATACTTATACAAGTAATCCTTTTTATGCTGAGGTATATGATATATTTATAGAAAAATTTGCAGATGAAATAATAACAACGACAAATAAAACAATTCTTATGGAATATGGAAGTATAACAAATAATACAATATATTTGTGTTTGGCCGAAGATGTGCTTTCGTATATTAATACAACTCATACTACTTTATCAGAAAATAGCACTTTAAAAATATATTTTCCCTATTTGTATGGCAAAGATATTACAACAGCTGAGATATTACAAAATAGAAAACAAGAATTACTCGCTGATACCAGAGCGATACTCACCCCCACATTCGAAAAAAATATAGAAAATGTTAATTTATTTTATGACATCTATTACAACCGGAAGGAAGAACTAAATTTTAATGACAAAGGCATTAAATCCCTTATTATAAACATTAATCAACCATATGAAATTAATTTGCCATTAGATAATATTTTTAAAATTATACATTCAACAAAATCTCGTCCTTTAATTAAATTAAATTTCTCAAAGAAGAGAGAAAATATATACAGACTCTATGCTGATAAAATATCCAATAGTGGGAAAAAAATTCCTTATTTAGATAAAGGGCTGATATTTAAATGGGAGAAAGTTATGGCAAAAACCAAATGTGTTTCTGTATACATTGAACATTATGACGAGGAAACAAATTCAATTACGCCAATTATATGCGAGTTTAATAACAACGGTAGTATTATTATTAAGACAACATTCAATACCAGTATGAATCCTGCCGCAATAAATGAGCTATTTATAAATGAGGTAAATCCAGTTATAAATATTGTGAAAGATTATTTGAGTCAAGATGGTTATATTATGAATAATTTTATTAGTTTGAATGATAAAAATATTGAAATAGTGAATGTTGAATTTTCTATGAATATACAAATTGAAAAACCGATCAAGGTGCAAAATATAATTGGTTGTTTAACCAGTATCTTTAATGTTATAAAAGATGTATTAGATAATGATGGTGGTATAATGATGCGTTTTAAGCGGGTATCGAATTATAATGAAATGGAGAGTCAAGAAGCACTTATTTTGGATATGTCTCAACCACAACTAGGCTATTCGGGAAATGATATTATTAAAGTATTGCAAAATAATTTTCAGATAACTGAAAAAGAAGCAACCGAAAAATATCTCGAAGTAAAAAGATCTCAAGACCTAATGACTCGTGGTAATAAGCGTCTTAAACAAATGAATAGTCCTGGGTTTTTAACGACAATTGTAAAACAACATTATAATAACACCGTAATAATAAATGTATCAGGTATTAATAATATTGATTATTTAAATATATTGTATATTTATTTTGATAGCTTGATTCGTATTACACAAAAAAAAAATATTACTAAAACTATACCGAAAAATATAATTAAAAAATTATGTACAAAAAATAAATCAGAAAATGATGAACAAGTATATGAAATAAATCATTTTAATGATGATTCAACTACCGAAAACTTGCAAATGAATATTATCGCGGAAGAATTGGTTTTTAATAAACCATATGAATATACAGGTGATTCGGAATTTACTACAAATAAAAAACAAAATGAAGAACAAGGCGAAGAACAAGGCGAAGAACAAGGCGAAGAACAAGGCGAAAAACAAGATAAGGAAGATATAGATTTAGATGAGGATGCCTTTATGGCTCGATATGGATATGACGAGGATGATAACGAGGACGCGGAAGTGGATGAGGTTAATAATAGTAGTGAAGGTGGCGAAGGTGGCGACGACGACAATGAGGACAATGAGGACAATGAGGACAATGAGGACGATGATGATGACGACGATGATGGTGAAATGTTAGAAAAAGATATTACTAATTTAAGCTTGACAAATCCCAGTCCATTTCATAAACGAATTATTAAACGCGACAAAAATTTATTTGTTACAAATACCGGTAAAAAAAACTTTAAATCATACGCAACTACTTGTGCTTGGAATAGACGAAGACAGCCAGTAATATTAACAGATGAAGAAAAAGACCGGATTGATAAAGAACATCCTGGATCATATACTGAAGCTGTTAAATATGGAACAAATCCTGATAAAAAATATTGGTATATTTGTCCGCGGTATTGGGATTTAAAAAACAATACAAGTTTAAATGATGATGAAGTTGATAAAGATCTTGTTATCCCCAAAAAACCACCAAAAAATAAAGTTCCTGCAGGAAAACATATTTTTGAATTTAATGACTATGGAATAGAGCATATGGATGAAAATAAAAATTATATTAAGCATTATCCAGGGTTTTTAAAACCGGACGATAATGGAAAATGCATTCCGTGTTGTTTTAAATCATGGAATGAACCAGCTCAAACAAAACGAAGAAAAACATGTACAAGAGACGAGACAATTATAGTGCCGCCTGGTCGTCATGATAAAAAATTGGAGAAACAAAAAAAAAACGAATATATAGAAATAGATGAGTACATATTAGCGCCTGATAAATTTCCAATATCTTATACTGTGAAGGATAATCGTTACGGGTTTTTACCGCTAGCTGTGCAAAAGTTTCTACACACTGATAATAAAAAATGTCAAATTAGCAGTTTAAACACAAATATTAAACCAAATCATCAATGTTTATTAAGACATAGTATTGATTTTAGTCCTAACCAATCATTTATTGCTTGTATTGCAGATGTATGGTTTGAATCATATAAAAAAATACTAAAACAAAAAGTAAGGCCGACCGTATCAGAAATGAAACAGAAAATAATTAATGAATTAACTGTTGATAAATTTGTTACACTTCAAAACGGGAACTTGATGAAAAAATTTTATCCTAACGCTACAAATGAGTTAGTTGACATGACGGATTTAACAAAATATTCAAATGTATTTTCCTCTAATAAAACAAAATCAATCATATATGAAAAAGCGGATAAATCAAATCCTGAACAAATAAATGCGTTAATTAAGCTTGCTCGATCTTATTCAAATTTTATTGAATTTTTAAAAGACGATACAGTGAATATTGATTATGAATATTTATGGGATTTTATATGTAATCCAAATGATACAATTTTCCATAAGGGCGTCAATTTGGTAATTATTGAATTGGTTCGTAAGGATATAACAGACAGTGTTGAATTAATATGTCCATCTAATCATTATTCATCTACTTTTTTCAACACTAAAAAAGATACACTTCTTATTTTGAAAATTGACAATTTTTACGAACCTATTTATGGATATGAAACAAATAATAAAGATGAAATACTTATTGAACCATACTTTAATTCAATGTCTAATGACATATTACCAAATATAAAACATGTATTTGAAACAATAAAAACCGTATTTAAAAAAAAATGCACACCTTTGCCAAGTATGCCAACAATATATAAATTTGTAGATAATATTTCACTTGAAAAAGTAATATATCATTTACAATATTCCAATTGTATCCTAGAAAGTCAAGTTATGAACTATGATAGCAAAATAATTGGAGTAGTTGCTATAAATAACATTGATAATACAAAAGGATTTATACCATGTTATCCATCGGCAGTAATACTTACATATCCGGTCATTTATATAAATGAGTCACCTACCGATAATTACGAAAATACGAAAAAGTTTTTGAAAAATGTTTATAAACAATCTAAGAAAAAAATACTATGTAAACCTTCTATGAAAATAATAGAAGATGATAAAATTGTAGGTATCATAACTATGACGAATCAATTTGTTATGGTAAATCCAACTGAATATAATAAAGAGGATGAGGATAACGATGATTTAAAGGTTATGAATGATTTAAAATATACGGATATTGATACAACAATCAGTACAAATAATAAAGTTGATACAGAGAGAGTAAATTATATTAAAAAGATGCAATTAGAAACAAAATTTTATAATGTATTTCGTAATACAGCCCGATATTTATTAAATAAATATGAGAATCGGGATATAAGACTTGAAATTGATGAGAAAAATAAATCATCCCAGGTGTATTTAAAAAAATTAAAGAGTATAGAGACTAAATTGAGAGAATTAATGAAGGATTATATTTCATTTTATAGATACGATGAGAATGATTTATTAAATATAAACACTATTACAAACTGTTATAACAATTGTAAAAAAAAGGTATATTGTCATGTTAACGAGGATTCCAATTGTTTGTTAAGAATACCTGAAACAAATTTAATTAATGATAAATCAAACGATACAATTTATTATGGTAAACTGGCAGATGAGCTTATTCGTTATAGTCGTATAAAAACATTTATGTTAAATCCAAAGGCCGTTCTCTCTTTTTCACAAGTGAAATATAATTTAAAAGAGGATGAAATTATACTATTGCATTCACTTTTAACTCAAGATTATTTTACCAATATTATACCAATGCCTACAAATAAATATGTTAATTATAATACATATGATTCGGCCAATCCATTAATAACACAAAAATATTCAAATGTTGAATCATTTGATAAAACGAACGACTTAAATGATAATGCGGTAGAGTGCACTTTTACAATAAAAGAGTATATTTCAAATAAAGAATTAAAGAATTATTTTCCGGTAAATACGAAAGAATACGAATATAAAGCAAACACAATGTCCTGTTCATTTAATGCTATTTTAAAAATTATTCAAACAAATGATTTGACACAAAATAATCTTACAATAAATGCAATAAAAGAAACATTATTGGAAGAATATGTAAAACTATATGCACGATATAGATATATAATAAGAGAAATATGGAGAGCTCAAGGTAAGAAAATATTGGCAGGCCAAATTAAAGAAAACCAAATTACATTGCCACAAATGATAATGAGTGAAGATTATTATGCCACAAACATTGATGTGTGGATATTAGCCGTCCATTATAAAATACCATTAATATTTATTTCGGATAATAGGTTAATGGAAAATAATCGTAATATATTAGTTGCAAATATTCCAGAACAGTATGGTAATGAAAATGAATTTTATTTTATAAAATCATCGAGTATTATTAAAAATATTCCTCAAACATATACAATCATGGTAGCTGATGATAAAATGAAAATAAATATAGAAAATATTAAATTAGATTCTCTAAAATCTGAAATACAAAATAACATAGGAAATCTGTTAATACCCTTCATTGAAAATTTTTCATTGACCGACGCAAATAAAAGAAGGGTCAAAATGAATGTTATCTCAAAAGTGCCTGTGTCCGCGCCTGTACCCGTAACCGAGCCTGTGCCTGTGTCCGTAACCGAGCCTGTGTCTGTACCCGTAACCGAGCCTGTGCCTGTACCCGTAACCGAGCCTGTGCAGCCAATAAAAAAATTGAAGAAGAAAATTAAAATCATCTAGTATTATGATTAGTATTCATTATAGATAAATAATGTTTTTTAATATTTATCTATTTAATTTTATTATTTATAAACTTATATTTTCTAGATCTAAAAATCCAAACTATATCCACCATCTTCGCCCATGTCAGTCATCTTAATATTCGATGTTTTTATAATGAGGTTATCAATGCTGCAAACATCTTCTACATTAGTATGACCATCAAACCCTTTTTCTATAATAGATTCGCTGTTTTCATCATTATATTCATCCGGATTGATTTGTGTAATTTTGTCATAATCGAGTATGACTTGAAACGCATTCGTTCCAAAATAACCCTCTTGACCGCACATAACATTGGCCGATACACCGCGCATTGTGTCAAGCTCTGCATGTCGTGCTGCGTTCAAGAACATTTCGGGCGTTTCTTCAAAGGACGCTTTTGCGATTGGCCCAATATTATCATTGTTAATGCCATGCCGAAAGATGGAAACCATCCCATCGTTACATGTCATACGATCACACAAAATACCCAAATGATGATAATTAATATAGGTGCTGTCAAATTCAATCACTTCCGTAATTTCATTCAAAATTGATTGCCGCGCGGCTTCAATACCAAGCACGCGATATATTTCTTGAATATCGTTTGTATAAGTGCGCGTAACATCAATATCAGTTAAACTCAATAAATGCATTAGGTTTGTACCAATAGTATCAAGCACCCATGTTTCTTTTTTAGCAAAACTTCCATCATCCATAACTAAACTATCAATAATTTTCCGCGGAGTAACCTTTTTAATATTTTTGATTCCGCGTAAACACAATTTATCCAGTAAGGCTTCTTGAAAATTTTTCAGTAAATAGATTTCATCTGATTGATCAAGCGATGTTTTTTTATTTGCACCAGCAGATTTATTCAAACGAATACGAAAGATTAATTTATCGGTATTGTAGTCCGAAAATGCACAAGAGACCTGATCCGAATATGCATTAGTAATTGCATAATGAACATCGTCCATCGTGATATTTCGGTCAAGCATTTCTTCGGTATTCATTGTCATTCTGATAACCCATTTAGATTTTGAATCGGCCAGAACACTGCTATCTTCATTGTTTCCATTACAATCATCTATCATTTTTTCAAACTCATTATAAAGTTTCATAACATCATTGTCTTCTTGAATGAAGGTCTTTTCTGTGCTATAGGGGTCAAAACAGATTTTAATAGAGTCTACAATAGATCGCAGCTGGGTATGCTCTAATTTATTCACCATCTTTTTAGCGTTATCTTGCGATAATTCATCGGTCTTATGCAAATAAACAGTACAAGACGGATTTTTCGGGTTTTCTGACAATGATATAATTTCTTCAATCCGCGGCAAACCCCGTGTTACATTTGATTTACTCGCAACACCCGCAAAGTGAAAGGTATTTAGCGTCATCTGGGTAGTAGGCTCACCAATCGATTGAGCGGCAATCATTCCCACCATTTCACCAGGCGCAATAATTGCTTTCTTATATGTGAGTACAATGTGATCGATCAAAATGTTCAATGCCTTGCGGTTAAACCGTTTTACCATCAATAATTCTTTAGGTGTAAGATAATAATAATATAATGTTTTAAACAATGGGTTGGGTTGGCAATAGTGAATACTCATAATTCGGCTATAACCTTCGTCGATTATTTCATACGCTTCCAGCGGTGTAATATCAACCAATGAATTTACATTTATAAATTGTTGACCATGAATATTATTAATAATATGGGAGAAAGATACAGGCACTTGTACGGATTTATTATCTCGATATCCAAAGACATTCATTACTAGACCGGATCGTGCTTGAATCGTCCAATCAATTAATTCCTTTGTACGCTTGCTCAATTCAATGCTTTGTTTTGAAAGTCGTTTTATAGTCGGCTTAGTAAATGACGCAACATATACATCATCCGATTTGGTTTTTACTCCAGTCGATTCAGTTGGCATCTGAAAATGATTATAAATATCTTCAAGTGACATTTGAACTAATGGCAGAGATTGAAATTCTACCTTAACTGGATCAAATGAGTCATCGCCATAAGAGTATTGAATAATTTTATTTTTGTTATTTCGCACAGTCATATCATACTCAATTTTTATGTCTTCTAACCCTTTAATTAATCTACGCTGAATATAACCAGTTTGTGATGTTTTTACGGCAGTATCAATAATACCAATACGACCACCCATCGCATGAAAGAACAATTCTGATGGGGTTAAACCACCAATAAATGAATTTTCAACAAAACCGCGAGCGGATGGGGAATCATCAAACTTTGTAAAATGGGGTAAGGTACGATTTTCAAAACCATACGGGATACGCTTATTATCAACATTCTGTTGACCTAAGCAAGATATCATTTGAGATATGTTCAGGTCGCTACCCTTAGACCCTGCATTGACCATAATAACAAACCGGTTGTCTTTACTTAAACTTTCGCGCCCAATTTTACCAGCGTCATTTACGGCTTTACTTAAAATATTATTTACTTGTATCTCAAATTCTTGTTCATTTGTACGCCCTGATTTATTTTCAAAAATCCCCAAATGCGTTTGGTCTATTAAAGATTTAACCTCCATTTTCTTTTTCACAATAATATCAGAGATCGTGTCATTAGTTACCTTATTCGCAATCAAATCACTCACACCAACACTATAACCACTTGATTTCATATATTCAGTAACAATATTCTGTAAATTATCTACAAAATTAATGGATTCTTTATTCCCATAATCATTGCAAATACGATGAATTAACCCATTTGAACCATCGCCTAACACTCCTTTTTCAAGCTGTCCTCTTATAAACTTTCCATTCAAAATTTCTAGTACATTATTTGAAGTTTTATAGTCCTCTTTGTCGCCAAATCGTTTTGTTTTATATCTCAACGAAAAGGGTGGCAAAATTTGTGACAATATATTAAAATTAGAGATATTTTTTGTTGGCAATTTGGATACATCGACCTTATTGTACGCCATTAATAAATTCATTGCATCCCGTGCGTTGAATTTTACATTTTCACGAGTAAATCGATATGAACTGAGAAGCGAATCTTGAAAAATTCCAATAATGGATTTATTATTGGCCGGGCTAACAATTTGCCATGGCACGGCAGCCAAATTTCTAAGTTCAGCTTCACTTTCAATGTCTTGTGGCATATGTAAATTCATCTCATCACCGTCAAAATCAGCATTATATGGTTTAGTGTCAGCAACATTCATTCTAAATGTATCTCCCACGGGCATAATACGAACAATATGACCCATCATTGACATTCGATGTAAAGTTGGCTGCCGATTAAAGAGAATACAATCGCCGTCCATCATATGACGATGCACAATATCGCCAATTTCAAGCTGGATAGATTCGCGGTCAATATACCGTAAAGAAATATTGTCGCCATTTTTTCGCACAAGAATCTTTGCACCTGGATGAACATCGGGTCCATTGCGTACTAATTTTTCAAGAAATTTAATATTGCGCGCATTAACCATAACGGGCTTTGTCAAATTTTTCGCCATTTTGATCGGAACTCCTAATTCGGCTGCCGAAATGTTTGGGTCAGGCGTAATAACTGAACGACCACTATAATCAACCCGCTTGCCCATTAAATTTCCTCTTACGCGACCATGTTTTCCAACCAAACGCTCTTTAATAGCTTTTAAAGGACGACCTGATCGCTGAGACATTGGAGGAGCTCCTGGAATTTTATTATCAATTAGTGATGCGACATAATATTGAAGAAGAACCGTCCAATCATTTATCACATTTGTTGCTGCATTTGCTTGTATTTTTTCCTGCAATGTTTTATTTGCTTTTAGAATACTAACAATAATATGTGTAATATCATCTTCGCTTCGTTGTTGAGAATCGTGTTTTACTGATGGACGCACAGCAGGAGGCGGAATTGCCAAAACTTGACAAATCATCCAGTCTGGTCTTGACCAAATTGGACTAAAGCCCATAAACGTAACATCATCGTCTGAAATTCTTCGAAAGCATTTCAGCAATATTTCGGGTGTTAATGTCATAATCATTTTTTCACTATCACTACCAACCCCATCAACATTATCCCATTCTGCGGTTAAAGTTGATAATCCTTCTTTCTTTATTTTTGTTGGTTGTTTACATCCACAGCCGTCATCAGTATCTTCGCCACAACGCTTTACTTTATTAGCAGAAATGAATACAGAACTCCAACGGTCCTCTGCAGACATTTTCAACAAATGCTCATATTTTTTTTTACTTATTAACAATTTACTACACTTAATGCATATACATCTGGCAATTTTTATAATAGTACTTAAGTATTGAATGTAAAACAATGGTCTTGCTAATTCAATGTGTCCAAAATATCCAGGCGTCTGCATGTAATCAAGACCATCCGTCGGGCAAATCAAGCCAGGATCTAATACACCCATTCGGGGATCAAATAATCCTCCGATTGCCGGTTTGCCATTAACATGCGTTTCGCGGTTTGTGATTTCAGCAACAGATCCTTTACGAATTTCTTCCGCTGATAAAATACTAAATTGAATTCCGAGAATTTTTGATGCATTTTGTTTTTGCATGGTTCCTTTACGATTTGAAGCCATGTTGTATATCTTATATTAACATAACAATATTTAGATATGTTTAATTCAATTTTTTAATATATAATATTACTCGTTTTAACAGGTTTTTAAATTACTAAATATTATTTTGTAAAAAATTGAATTGTCGTTTTACAACTACAACCATAATACACAAATCGTCAAATCATAACCAGTATGCCTTCTGATAAGAATTCGTCTTTAATGTCGTCGTCCGCATCTAGTAATAAAAAATACAATACTAGATTGTCGGCTGCTGCAAAGCAATCATCTAAACTCGAAAAGGCCACACAAGAGTCCAAATCTGGTAGCCATTCTAATTATAAGCAAGACGAATCGTCCGACGATGATTATGAGGATATTGACGATGATGATATTGACGATGAGGATATTGACGATAGCGAAGATGAAGAAGATAGCGAAGACGAAGATTATCATCCTTCAGACGATGATAATGATAAATTGGCAAAAAAAGAATATCAAAAGTTTCTTAGTGAACTGTTTCCGTCTAACTACATGTCAAACCGCGTAAAACAATCTATCCCACCACCACCACCCTCTGCACAATTAACACACAAAAAGACATCAAATACAAAATGCCCGAATGCCCCTAGAAAAACTCGCCAAGATACTAAACTTAAAGGTCGAAATATCTTTGATGATGAACAAGAGGATGATTCTGAGTATGATGATGATATGCCCTCCAAAAAAAATAAGGGTAAAAAAAATATGCAAAATTATAATATTTCATTTGTTATCAGTGATAACGGTATTCTACAAGGAGTAAATGAGGATGATGAATACATGACATCAAAAGAAGCATTATACGATGAAGCGTATAGTGACGAGGATGAGGATTATAGCGATGATGATGACGAGGATGAGGATGATGATGAGGATGAGGATGATGACGAGGATGAGGATGAGGAATTCATTAAAGACGACGAATCATGCATTAACATTCAAACCACTAACAAAAAAAGAAAAAATGACAAGCCTACAAATCCAACAAAAACTGAAATGGATGCATTTAGCAAAATAAAGGGGTTATTTGGTCATTTATCAGAAGAAGATCAAAGAAACCCATCAATTAAAAAATACATTAAGGACTTGGAAAAAAAGGAAAAACAGTTTTTGAAAGGTGAAGAAAGAAAGACAAAAAAACAAAAAATTCAAAATACGAAAAAACTAAAAACCCTTTTAAAAGAACGCGATGTTATGAATGATCTACAGTATTTTAATGAAAAATTGTCGGTTTCCGAACAAGATAGAGCAATTCAACAAATCGAAGAAATTAAAAAACATAATGATATTACAAAACCGTATCGATTAACCTTACTTGACGCTGATATTCCATCACAGTATAAAGCGATTGCTTATCGTAAAATTTCCACATTACGAAGCATGGAGCCAGGTGGAAGCGATTACTATAAAATGAAAAACTGGGTCGATACCTTTATGCATATCCCTTTTGGAAAATATAAACATCTACCAATCTCTATTAATGATGGAGTGGATAAATGCCACGACTTTATGCATAATGCCAAAGAAATTTTGGATCAGGCCGTGTACGGACTAAACGACGCCAAATTACAAATTATGCAAATGGTCGGACAATGGATTGTAAACCCTAATGCGATTGGAACATCAATCGCAATTAAGGGTCCCATGGGTACAGGAAAAACAACATTAGTCAAAGAGGGCATCAGTAAAATTCTTGGACGAGATTTTGTCTTTGTCCCACTAGGCGGTGCTACAGATAGTAGTTTCTTGGAAGGACATTCATATACATATGAAGGTTCAACTTGGGGAAAAATTGTAGACTCGTTAATCAAGTGCAAAAGCATGAATCCGGTGATTTATTTTGACGAATTGGATAAAATTAGTGATACGCCAAAAGGTGAAGAAATCGCAGGCATCCTAACACATTTAACTGATACTTCACAAAACACCCAATTTCATGACCGCTATTTTTCGGAAATTGATTTTGATCTTAGTCGTTGTCTATTTATTTTCAGCTACAATGATGAAAGTAAAGTAAATAAGATTTTATTGGACAGAATGTATCGTATTCAAACACAGGGTTATAATCAAGACCAAAAAACTACTATTTGCAACAAATACTTGCTCCCCAAAATTGGAGAGCAAGTCAAATTTAATGAGGGTGATATTAATATTTCAACTGAAATTATCCATTACATTATCACAAACTACACCGATAAAGAAGATGGTGTACGGACCCTCAAACGATGCTTAGAAATTATTTATACAAAACTCAACTTGTACCGTCTTATGCGAGCTGATACAAACATATTTGAAAATGAAATGTCAATTAAAGTGGATTTTCCAATGCAAGTAACAACGGAGATTGTGGATAAACTAATTAAAAAAAATGTGGATAACGGTAGTTGGCGCAATATGTATATGTAAGCGCGTATAAGCGCATATACTTCAACCACCCGCCTAACATAATATGAAAAACTATTTATCAATTAACACTGCTCTTGCAATTTTTTTCATGATTTTATTTTCACTATCGACAAACTCTTCTTTACCGCCCATGGCTTGCCCCATAATTTGAATATAGGTATCATTCAACGGATGTGATGTGTTCATACAAGCAGGATACATTTTACTCCACGGAATAAGCATATCGCCGTTTTTCTTTGTCACATATTTAATCGCTTTCCGTAATTTATCATATGTACTATTTTCTTTTTCCCAAATATTATCATCTTTCACATACATAATCTCTCGTTTTGCATCACTGCAATGAATAGGGCGTTTACATACATCTAATTCATTTAATTTTCTAATAATAATTTTACTTATACCTTCTACATACCCAAGTTTCCCCACATCTTCTAAATCAGCAAATTCAAGTGTCATCGAATTCACAAAATCCATTATGTTCATAGCATCCTTGCATTGTTCATTCAAAAAGAACTGTAAGTTAAAAGTTTTATTATGACTATTCTGGTGTATATTTGTGGTTGTATTTGTTTTATATACTTCTAACATTTGCTTTTGAAACTCTTGATTTTGTTTTTGTAGTTCATAATGTTGTTTATGAATTTCATTTGTTTGTTTCTGCATTTCATTATTATTTTTTACAATTTCTAATACTAAGTTAGTCAAATAGGATACTTCCGCCGTAGTTACTTCATTGCTGGATTCTTCGTGCGCGGTATTAGATGATACTTCAATTAACGGATTATTGTAATTATTTGTAGATATAGTATTCGTAGTATTATTACACTTTTTTTTATGTTTCCATAGTCCACTATATGATTTAAATTCTTTATTACATATATTACATATATTGCGTTGGGTATCTTTTTGTGCATTTTTTTTTTCCAAAATAGTTCCATTTATTGCCAAATAGTGTTTTTGAGTATTCAAATGTTTTTCATAATTACTTTTCTTAAAGCATACGAAGTCACACTCTTCACACACAATTTGTTTGGCATTTTTGGCATTTTTGGCATTTTCCATTTTCATATATTATGGAAATAATAAAAAATGCCTAAATCCTTTTTAAATAAAATTATATTTTCATAAAAAATTAGCATAACAACATTTTTCACAAAAAAACGGAAATGAGAGCATAATGGTCACAACCCATATTTCCA
>Ga0209335_10003408_pt1 | contig 15880 bp, 21 predicted proteins | sample COG_09_FD_184753 | JGI IMG/M metagenome (GOLD analysis project Ga0209335, IMG submission 184753) | Pelagic Microbial community sample from North Sea - COGITO 998_met_09 (SPAdes) (version 2) | ecosystem: Environmental > Aquatic > Marine > Neritic zone/Coastal water | place: Helgoland, sampling...
TCTCTTCACTTCTCTCTGTGTTGGTTGGGCGGTGTGTCGGCGCTGCTTGCAGTGTGCGGTGGGCGTCGGACGGCGACCTCGAGGGCGACATCGACGGCTCGGCAGCTCTGGTAACGAAGAGTTTTGCTTTGATGTCATGATTTTGGCGATTGTACACTGTCCGAGGCAGAGCGTGGTTTGCTCTACTCGAGCCCACTTTGAGCTGTTGCACACCCGAAATGGTGGTGCACTCTGTCGATCGCGACGACAGCAGCTTTTCATCGCTCTCCAGTGAGAGCACATGGCTCCGGCCGAAATCGAGCGGCCACACGGAGGAGCGCAAGACATCAATGCGATTAAGTAGTCGCAGGCCGTGGCATTCGAGGCGTCGAATGTGGCATCAGTGGCAACGCCGAAGCACTTGCTTCCTGCACCGCAGTTAGCGGCAGTGCTGGCCGATTCGAAGTCACACGCCTCATCCTGAGCATGAGCAGGACCAATGAGCACGGTGCGGGCGGAGAGTGCGCTAGCGTTTAGCATTTGTGCAGAGAGGACTGCGGAAGGAAACCGTGCGGTGCAAGTCAGACCGGTGGGTGCAAGTTGGACGAGCCAGCAACTCTCTGCAGGGGAAACACGAAAATCCTCGCGGGTTTTGTCGAAGATGATCGGGTGAGGTGTGAGGCACGTCCCGAAACAGACCAGCAGCGAGCCTTCATTACAGTGCACAATACCTCTAGAAGCGCGCAGAGGCCAGCGCGACCACGGCAGCGATCGCGGCCGTAAAGAGGCCTGCACAAAGCGTGATCGCAGGGCTGGGCGCAGGGGTGGTGGTGACATCAGCAGCGGTGGTGGTGACATCAGCAGCGGTGCGAGAAAGCTTGCCACAGTCGGCCTCCACAATGGTGCAATTCACGCAATGAAATGTCTGCTGCATGACTGCGCAGGGCGTTGCCGGTTAGCCGAGGCATTCAAGAATCGTAGCATCCATACGCGTCTAACCTAGGTAAGGCCACGAGGCTGGTGGACGGCACCCCGGGGGTCCGCCGCCCACTGTTGCAGGATCACGGAACAAAGAGGAAACGGAAGTTGACAGTTGATGCACTTTCGGGCGGAAGATTTCTGGATCGGCGGAACAACAACAAGGGGGGGCGCTGGGCTGTCTTGCTTGGGCAGCTTCCGTAGCGCCCCGTACAACTCGCGTTCGCAACACCGTCGACGCCTAGCGTTCACGTTACGCGTTAAGCATTCGCGCGCGAGGTGGTCAAAGCCCTGCTGCCGCAGCGGGCCGGTCCCGAGGAGGGACTCGGTCACCGCGCGGCAGGCAATCCAGGGACAACATGCGGGCCCCTCGATTTTTCAGCGGCGAGGTCTAGACGTTGCCACACCTAACGCCTTTTAGACCTTGCATCTACGGGTGTGATAGCGCCCTGGCTTTTAGAAAATTTGACTTGGTGTTGGTGTGAGCTTTCCTGGTCGTGGAGCAGGTGCCCTCGCCGAACGCGTTGATCTATCTCTACATTCTACTACGAATGGTCAGCCTCTGCTACCGACTGCATTCCTCGTAGCATGAACCTCGCGCTCAAAAAGCGCGATCACGTACAGTTTAGGCGATCTTCGTGTCGAAATCTCTCAGCTGCGCTGCGACATCCACCGAGCTGTTCCTTTCGAAATGCGGTTCTTGGACGCATGTAGCAAGCACCTGAAATATGACTGGCCTACACCCGCGGTGCAGTTGTACAATCTGGGTCCTTCGCCTCTTTCGCCGCAGGATGACATTCTTTTCACGGGGTGCGTGGCTTCGCCGCCCCAAGGGTGCCTTCAGCACACCTGCACAGTGTGACTTTTGTGCTGGATTTGACGCCCAAAATCTGTATCGCAGTACACTTTCGACTACGTGTAACGCCGCTTGCTGCTGGTTTGTATGTGTTGCCCTTGCTCGAGCGCGGTTCTTGGAACCCAAGACAATGCCGAGGTATTTGTGTTGCCGTTAGTTTCAGCTCTGAGACAGACGAACACCGCGCCAGCGCCGGTCCGGTGGGATCAATCGCAGAACGCTTGACTGAGGCATATGCATTACCGCTGATTGATTTTGGCGACTTCGCAGGCACTTGCTAGTACCGCTCGCGGTTGCCTTTGCGGCAGCGTCACTTGGCAAGGAAATTATTGGTGATTGGGTCGGAGGTGGTGCGGTGCTGCTGCTCCTTGTACCCGCTACGGCGCTATTGGTGACTGCAGTAGAGCAGCGTTTCTTTCACCATGACGGCGTGGATGACGGTGACCAGCTCCCGCTGGGCATCATGTGCATGTCCCTCACCGCTGGCCAGATGCTTGTGGTCATGCACGACACGCGGCGACCCTCCGAAAGTAGTGTGAACATGATGGTTGCGGCGGCGAGCCTCACGCAACTTGTTGCTGCTATCTTCTCCTTCTTGCTGTGGCTGCGTGCTAGGCAGGCACGTCTCGGGCCGCTCCAGGCACTTCATTGCTGCTCAGGGGCAGCTGCTCCCGGGCTCTGCGTGGTGCTTCTGGTAGCACTTTCTTCTTTGCGTCCTGGGTAGATGCCTGCCCGCTGCTTTACACCGCCTACCCTTTGTCACGTGTACCGAATGCTCACTATGTTGCGGTGCAGGGTTGCACGGAGCGCCATGGCGCTTACATCATACGAGAAACTCGGCACCAGGGTTCTCAATGAGTCTGAGACAGGGCTTAGGGGCTCTACAATTGCCATGCTGTCTGGCACGTTGGACATGCCGCAGGGGCCCGACAGAAGCAGGGATACTGCTGAGGATGATGACTTGGAATCAGCCATGGGGAAGTGGCAAAGTGAGGACCAGTTTCTGGCGGAGGCGCTTGCGAATGTACAGGCGAAGGAGGGAGGCGAGAAAACTTCAGAAGCAGAACAATTGTCCCCGGAGAGTCAGGGCAGCACCTCCCCGTCTGCCCCTGGTGATTCGGCAGGGTGGGCACCGCCACAAGCTCCCGCGGTACGGCGGTTGCTGGCATCAGGCGAGGCGGGCGGTGACGCTGAGGTTGCGATCCACCACCTGGAGCAGCGAGCTCTGGAGGGACAAGACGTTGGTAATCTTGGCACCCCGACGATTGCCCCTACAGAGGGTGTTCTTGCTGCACCTGGGGATGCGACAGTCGAGATGCTCGCTTCGGTAGGAGAGGCGTCGAGCGTCATTCCGCTCGGACTTCGCGTGCTCGGGCTGGTCGGTGCAGGTATTGCAGCAGCAGGAATGAACACGCTGGTTTTTGCACTAACCATCTATGGTGGACCGTGCATGTTCCAGGAATTTTCCCAAACCAACTTCGCTGCATTGCTGCCAACAATTTCGGTCGTTGCTTGTTAAGTCGTTGCTTTACGGGCCTCTGATGCGCATGGGCGTTTCGGCAGATCACTGAGTGTCTCGGATTATGCGTCGATGTTCTGCTCACGTGTTTTATGGCATCCACATCCTCATCCTCGATGACAACCACACTCCGCGCGATTGGCGTCCTACTCGCGCTTTCGGCGGGGCTCAGCGCAATGTTCTACTCCCGTCGCCGCTGGACCAAGGGTTGGGGATCATTGATCGTGCCAATACCGGCGTACAATCTTGTGTCTCTGTCAGATATTGAGGCATCGTTGAGCAGACATGGTGCTGCTGAGGACAAAACGACAGGTGATTTTCAGATCCGCTGCGCATCCTCCACGATGCTGGGGTGCTTTAACCGCTGCTGAATTGCGCATTACGCAGGGGCCGCGACTGCGCGGAACAAGCACGAACGGGGCACCAACGTTGAAATGACTAGCGAGGCGGTTGCCTCAGCTGGTCTCGGCGGGCGAACTAGCGATGCAGGTGCAGCGATATTTCTAACAGCACCCTGTATTGTGATTAGTACTCTTCAAGGGTGCTAAGTCTACGATTCGCGCCTCCAGGGTCAAGGACAACTAAAGCAAATGTCGTGATTCCACTCAATAATATGGGGGTACAAGCCACACCATTTCTCGGGCGCTTCGACTTGTGCGTGCCAGTGGAAGTTGTCCTGTGTTTTCACAAACACCCCAGTCAGTCCCAACGGAGTTGACGCTTTCAACTCACTTGTTTGGATATTTATCAGGTGACACCGTCAGAGGGTTGGATTTCGTCTTGGTTCGCGGGGAAAATTCCGGGCAAGACAGACTCCACCAAGCAAAGTTCGCCGATCCGTGCTGTTGTCCCGCTCGAAGCTGCATGTGATCCGCAATTCTTCGGTGGCTCTTTACTGACCGACGAGGACAAGCATCAGCTCTGGAAATGGATTCCCCCGCGCCAGCAGATCAAGGAGGCCAAGCTGATTTATTCTGGCGAGAAGCATGGCTACAACCTGCATACTCTGTACCGCATGTCTGAACAGGTACGTCCTTCGGGCACCTTGCTCGATTTGAGTGGCTCTAAAGCGCCCTTGCTGGACGAGGTTTGATTCCGCTATCTTCACGCAGGTTTTGCATAACAATTCGCACAAGCGGGGATTCGAGAGTGCTTCCATTCTTCTCGTCAAGACCGGGAGAAAGGAGGTCATCGGAGTTTATACTTCTGCTGCGTGGCAGCTCGTCGAGAAATATGAGGGCAACGGAGAGTGTTTCGTATTCCGCGCGCATCCGGACCCAGGTTGCTGGCACTGGGCTGGTGGAAACGACATGATGATGCTGGGAGGGTCACGCTCGCTCTCAATAGGGTGCGGCTCGCAGCCGGCTCTCTGGTGAATTTGTCCGCCTGCCCTCTCAACCTGATCTGTGTCCTTGCACTTCCCTCCTTGCACTGCCCTTCTTGCAATTTGGTTTTCCCCTTCTTTAGCTAGAGATACGCGGGGCCCGTTCCGCTGCACGCAAATCCTTCTGGGTGCGTCTCACTGGGAGACGCTTTGCGATGTGGCTTTTGATGCCCCGTACATATTAGCGTGACTCAGGTGCGGGGGTCGGCGTGAATACCTGCCCCCCGTGTATAGCCGTGCTCCTGTAAGGAGAACACGGAAGCGCAATACTTTGCGTTGCATCCTCCATCGTCCTATGATGCAGATTGTTCAGCTCTTTAAATCGTGTTGACTGAAGGTTCATGCAAAATGTGTGTGTTGTGCCTCAGGTTGGACGACGAGCTCAGCCATGGGATGACGACAGGGTGTCAGACATTTGAAAGCCCGCCACTCACAACAGAGGAAAAGATCATTGTCCTTCCTGCGCGTGGTGCAAGCGACGGAACAAGAGATTCTCAGACGATCCGACAGGCTTCCTTCTCATGTATCGCCGTCGAACTCTATGTTCTCCTTTGATCAAATGCCACTGCAGCGGTACCTGTGCCGATGCTGTTTGTCTGCCAGTCCCCGCGGACGTGTCGGCGCGCCGGCAGTCTAGTCTGGACGGGGGTGGCACTACCTGTACATGGTTTTTGCACCGATTGTCTAATACATTTCGCGTTGTAGCGCGGCCTCAATATTGAAAATGACTCTCTCGGGCACCCCGAGCACCACTATTGGGACGGCAGTGATGAGCGCTATTCCCTGCGAAGACGCTCCAGTGCCAGTGCCGCCTCGTGTGCACGGATGGTCGAGATGTGATCATCGCCCAACGTTTCCTGATAGACCTGTGGCCACGCGAATGACGCCACTCGTCGAATCAAGTAAGTTTCAAGATTCTGATTCTCGCAACAGCAAGCCTTGTGAATCTCCAAAACGAAATAATTATTACGAACCTCAAAGGCCTGCTGGAGGTGCTTCCCCATGTGCAGAAACTCTCGTCCCTCATGAGCCCAGCGCTTGGTGCCAAAGAATAGCTTCACAAACCAGTTGTTACGCCATTGTGCCGCGCGCCGCTCCTGCGTGCAGGCTCAATCAGTGTGCGACTCTGCTTTGGCAACCTCATGGCACTGAAACCTGAGCTTGAGCGGCAGAGGGGCCCACCGCCACCTCCTCCGCGACTGACTGTAGAGAGAGAGCAAGGTTCCAGTGCACGTGCGCCACTTCAGGATGGTCTGTGCCGAAGTGTTTCGTCGCAGTCGCCAGCGCCTCATGGTACAACTCGATGGCCTGCTGCGTATGGCCGAGCCCCCTTAGCGAGTTCGCCATGTTGTTCTTGGTCCATGCGACGCTTGGGTCATCCTCGCCTGCCATGGAACGAGCGTGGCCTTAGATCGTGGGGGTCAAAAGCGCGCATGCTCGTGTGCTACCGAAGGTGAGAAACAGAATCAATACCGAGGATCTCAATCTTGTCGTTCAGCGCCATGCGAAGATGCTGGTACGCCTTTTTGTATTCGTGACGCACGTTGTGCAACGATCCCTTGCAATGCATAATATTTGCGATGTCGATATCAGGAATCTCGACTTCAACCGTTCCGAAGATTTGGTGCGCACGATCGTACTCGTGCATGGCCTCGCGCGTGAGGCGGTCTACGGTTGGGTCGAGGCGGTCGATTGCTGCGTTGGCAGGAACAACAATTGACTCTGCCTCAAGCTCCTTTGCCTGGCCCATATGCATGATCGTCAACGCCCAGTCAATCACTTTGTCATCTTCCTTCGGTGGTGGTCCCCCGTGCTTCTGCTCGTAGACCCATAGGGCCTTTTCGAAGGCCTCGTACGCCTCACCCGGCTTTCCCATCTTGAGCAGCGTCACACCCATGAGATCTGCGCACAGGTTTTGTCAGGCTCACATCGCGTGTGACCGAGAATGCTCTGTCTCGAGCGCACCCACCACATTACAAGAAAGTGCGGCTGCTGCTTGCACCGATTGTCTGCGCGATGAAAGGGTGCTCATTGCCGAGCGCATTGAGCTGCACGCGCAGGCACTTGTCGAACAGAAGCAAAGCTTCTCTAAGCTGCCCATTGCGTACCATGTTTACGCCCTTCTCTTGGAACGCTCTGCTCACCATGACACGTCTTCACAGGTCAGCACTGTCGCACACAGGCTCAAAACCCAGACCTGGCAATCGCGCTGCATTCTTTTGTGGAGACTGGGAACACACGTGGCTTGGTCGAGATCATGCGACTGCTGAGCTGTTCGCTTTGCCTGCGCGTAGGTTCGCGTTGAATTCAAGAATGAAAAGAGCAGAGTGCCTGTGGCAGTTGTGCTTGTGGGTAGGGGGTCCGTGGGAGCGCTGTGCCTTTTGGGGTGTGGGCGGGGCTGCTGGCGGGTAGTAAGGCTGGTTGTAGGCGGCATATTGATCATAGTGATCCTCGAAGCCCCTGCCGTCAGGCTGTTTTCCGGGTCAGCGTGAGTCGGTGCAAACGGCACTGAAACGAGATCATCAACATACGACTGGGTCACGTAGCAAGCTGGAGCGGTTACCTGAAAGTAATCGTAGTAGTCACCCCCTCCCCACTGATCACCGAAGCCTTGCTGTGGTATTCCTCCGTGGTACTGCGCATCCGCCTGGAGCGCTCCCTGCGGCAGGAGAACCCGGGCCAAGAGAACAAGTTTTCAGCGTCTTGTTAAGCTCATGGCTTGGAACCATGCACAGGGTGCGGAGTGTATTCCGCAGAACCGAAATGCAGGTAGGTATCAGACCAGAGAAACAATCGTCACGGCAAGACCAAGGCGAAGCGCGGTGGAGAGCGCAGGGCGAGCAACACCCATTTGCACAACAGCCTTCGGGCTTGATTCACGCTGTGATCCTGCGTGGTGACACCGCAGATGTTGAAACGGCACTTCTTGACGCGGATTCACTTATAAGGTCCGCTTGTACAGCCGTTCAGGGCTTTTGTGAATGCACTCGTTCGGTGAGGCGACCTTGCCTGCTCGGACGGCGGATCTCTCGGTCGCAACTTGATTGGCGAGATCCGATTCTGTAAAATTCCCAATATTGGAAAAGTCTGAAAATGTCTCAAAAACAAAAACTACAAAAACGTATCTTGCAATGTCTTGGGCGCAGGCTAGTGAGCGTGCGAGATGGGCTGAAATGGCACTGATGTTGGTTGTCTTCACTGTAGCAGCTGGAGAAAGGGCTGTTAAGGTACCCATTTGATCCCTGGATTTCGCTCTGCAGCTCACTAAATTGACCACGAAATGTCGTTATCCCGCAGATAAAGCTTCCGGCTGGGGCCGCGTTCAACTGCAGGACGCAGGGTCGTGCAGGATCATGCGCCAAAGTGGATCGCAAGGATGCTACGAGAGACTTGATTGACTCCCTCGATATTGGGTGTGTCCCACTCATGTTTCAAAGGATATCTGCGGCTGGTTGCTCATAACGAACAGAGTGGTCCTGCATTTTCTGGGTCTAGTCGAGCTGCCTAACTTACCGGCATGCGGACGTTATTGCAGAATGGTTAATAATTATCTTCCAGATGTCAAGGTATGCAGGTTCTCTCGACTGATCTTCGTGTGTGAGCCATTCCAATTTACTGCAAAGCATGGCATGCCCGAACCTTGCTTCCAATGTGCGCTGCACCACCCTCTCAAGTGGCTTCTCTGTGCTGCTCTTCGCAGGCTCATGAGATTCTGAAAGCTCTGAAGGAAATTCCCGATGCAGAATGGGTCAAGGTTGCAGGCCTTTCCAACTGCCAATACCGGAACTGCAAAAGGCTTGCCGACGACAGAGGCACCGCACGGATTGAACATGGGCAGTTTTTTACAGGTCGACAACAAGGAGGAGAGGGCTTACATGAAAAATGGGGGAAAGGCCAAGGTGCTAATATCCGGCAGTCCATTCAGCTCTGATAAGCTCGAACCACAGTAACATCCTAGGAATTGAAGCCTTCGTTTCGGCTCAGTAGGCGTGAAGAGTAGGAGACGAAAGGCAGAGAACTTGAAACCGAACTCAGAACAACGGTATGAACAGGCCTCAGTGGACATGGACTACCACTATTATGACCTGCACCACGACAATCATCAGCACATTCGCGGGTGAGAAATCGCTATCCGACGGGAGATACCAAAGTTGGTTCAAAGTGAAGCTTCCTGTGCCGGTCCGCAGGCTCTTGGAGCCGCTGTTCACAGAGCTTTTCCTCGGCCCCGGGCAAGTACTGTCGCTCTTTTGCGGCAAGTACTCGCAGGGCAGCTACGTTACTTCGCACACAGACGATCAGGTCGTTACTCTCGACGGGCAAGATCGTTACAGACGCAAACGCGCATTCCTCCTCTACCTAAACGAGGTGTGCCAGCTTTTTCGCATGCGTTTTGCGGCATCCAGTGCCTTGTATCATTCGATGTATCACTAACATTCTCCGCCGCTGGGCGACGAATCTAACAGGAGTGGACAACAACGGACGGGGGCCTATTCAGCGATGAAGAGGACAAGGGCAAGCCAGGATACACTCCTGCATGGAACACCGTGCGTCCCGCTCCAAGCATGAGCGGATGAACTAGCCCAACTAAAATAACAACTGTCCCATGCAGTTACTCCATTTCAGGGTGCCTCGGTGGCACCTCGTCACCCCCGTAGAAGCGGCAAAGACGCGCTGGAGTGTGTATGGCTGGAGCCTGGAGCCGATTCCCCCCATGCATGTTCGCATCTTCAGAACAATTGTGGCTAATCCACAACCATTTCTTGTACCTTCCCCACACCCACGGCGCTTTGCTCCTCTTCTTCCTTTTGCCCTGTACTGACAGCCAGGATGATGAACGGGTCTGATGTCAAGGCTACCTTGCAGGTCGTGTTGGCCTTGGTAATTTTGATCTACCTTCGATCAGGAATCGAGACAGGAGAGCTACAGAAGAAGGAATAGGGAATTAAGCATATCAGCGCTGTGCGCTTACGTGTCTTCAATGGGACAATACTCGAAGAGGCCCTATACAGGCTCCCTCCTTCTTAAACTGACTGTGCAGACACTGTAAAACAGTACTATTGAAAGGGGCAGAAATTAGTAAACGCCAACCACCACCCGAGGATGCATAGCCGTACTTAAAACTCCCCCGCCCGCCTGCAAATCATGCAGCAGCTTGAGAAAAAGACCCCCAAAGAGATCGATCAATCACGTGCCGGAACACGGGGCACAATTTTCAGTTCACGTAGGTGATCTAGTAAAGCGATGGGAGTGCGCACCAGAACGGCTCCACAAGCAAACGCGATGATCCCAATCCAGGTAGAACGTCTATCCTCCACTTTCATGATCCCACGCACAGGGTTGCAGGCCTTGTGCCCTCCTGCACCCGCTGTGTCCTCGCTGGCGCACGTTTGGCTCCCTTTGGATGTGCAAAGTCGGTCAGGAGCTGATGCCGCCTCATTTTCTAGCGCAAGATCGGCAAAGAGCTGTTTTGGCGTTTCGACTTTTCCCACTCCGCAGGACTCATCGAAGACGCGCAGCACGGGTGCAGAGGCGACTACTGCCTGCCCCTTCGAGGAAGGCATTTGACCAACGGTGGCTTTCCTTCTCGGGACTTGTGGCTCAGAATTCAGAGCAGCACACCACGGAGAACACCTGCGGATCCATACACAAGCTCAGTTTGCTTTGCTCAAAGTGCGCTGAGCGCTGTGCTTGCTCGGCAAGAAGCCCTCCTCATTGGGACAAGAACGCTATGGGGCTGGTGCTCGGGCTCAGACGTTTTCAGTGGTCGTCTCGAAGTCTCGACTTCCAAGACCCTACCAAGCTTACTAGCTGGTGGCATGCTCCAACAGACTCGCCCCTCGTTCTCCTTGTCGGCGACTTCTGCAACTGCAAAATTGAGGTGATGGCGCCTCGAGCCAGCGGAAGAGCAGTAGTCGCATGATTGCGCAGATGGCGTCTCCTGCGCTAGCAAGGGCGCGATGCCGTCTGCGAGCTCGTCATCTTCCTCCCTCGGTCCCGAGAACACAGAGCTCAGAGCATCTGCACCGAGCCGACAAAGTTCCAGCGCTACAAGCTGCGCCCTGCGCAAGATGTGGAAGGTAGAGGCAACGACGGCGCAAAGCACCCAGTATGTCGCACAAAGTGACACGGCACAGTAGGCCGTCTTTGGTGATTCCAGCCACTTTGCTGCCTCCTCCAGGGATGACTCGGAGATTGCCGCCTCGGCCACTCTCATTGTGGCTTGCAAGCTTGAACAGATCTTTTCATCCAGATCGAGGAGCTGAGGGGCCGTAGTCTGAGTCCATATAATCAACGAGCAGCAAAAAGTCGCTGTAGAGCCTTTTCTCAGGTTCCCGAGCGCCCGCGTAAGGACCATGCAAACCGTTGCGGCCGCGAGAGAGATAGAAGACAACGCGAGAGGCATAGTCCGCGCTGCTTCTTCGACGCCGACGATGATCTCCAGAGCAGATGAAACAAAATTTTGTGCAAGCCTTGGCTCAAGCAGCACCGCCAATGTCCGGCCTGCTGCGGCTCCTCCCACAAAAGCTTTGCGCACAGCTGAAACAAAGCTCTGTATGCCCCACACGTTCACGGCGAACGCTAATTCAAGGAGGAATACAACGATGTCGATCAGCCTCTTGGCTAAAATCCATCCTGGATTGATGATCGCTCCTAATGCTGTGACCTGAGCCGAGAGTTTGTCCGCACAAGACTGCATTTCCTCGAGCAACCATGACTCCGGCCGTAGTGCTGAACGCAACTCTTGTCGACAAAGGCGCCCAACGCTCACGCTGAGCAGCCATACTGCGAGCAAAACCGAGATTCGGACAGTCCATGGGTGCAACGTACCCGACATAGCGCTCTTCCTTCACGAGGAACCGCACATGCCTTGACAGGGGCGGTCCGAGTCAAAGTTTTCAAATGGTCAAAGTTCTCAAATTTCTATTTTATCTATTTTCACCTTTTGTCGCGCAGCTTTTGAGCCATCCAAATTTCGCGAAGTGATGACTCAGAACTCGCAGCGCTGCGTCTGATCACCACCATGGACTACGTGACGCTCCCGCTCGGGGATGAGGCGGAACAACAAGGACCGACGGCACCTCCATCGAACGAGGATATAGTTCCGGCCGCTGTGCCGCAATATCAACCGCGCCCACCCGCAACGGCCCCAGCAACGGCATTCCCATCGCTGCAAGATTACAGCCAGGGCGGCGGAGTGCCGCAGTTCGAGATAACCGTCTCCGAGCCGCAGAAACAAGGAAATGGATACCAGGCTTTCATCTGTTACAAGGTGTTACTTCGAATTCACCTGTACCAGCTTCTTTTCTCGCCCCCGAGTGTCCTGGCTGATTCAGGCCGCCACCTCAGTGCAACAAGCCTCTTATGTCGCGCAGCAGCCCCCTGCGTCGCCCGGTTGGTTGACTTGATATCGCATCCCAATAGGTGCGCTGCCGTACTTCGCTTCAGCAGTATTCATCGCCAGACACGTCGGTGACGCGCCGCTTCAACCACTTCGTCTGGCTACACAACGTGCTTTCGGAGCAGTACCCTGGCTACATTGTTCCCGCACTTCCCGACAAGTCTGGATTCGGTCCGCTGCTGAATCGTTTTCAGGAAGAGTTTGTAGAACACCGTCGGCTTGCACTTCAGCAGTTCCTTGCGCGCATTGCACAGCATCCCGTACTGTGCACCTCGAAGTGCCTCCAGGACTTTTTTGAGGCCCGTGACACGGCGCTCAAGACCCCCGAGGAGAAGAAGTCGTCCTTTCTCGGCGGCCTTTTCAAAGAAATTACGCCCAAGCCTCATCCGCGGTGCTCTCCACGGCCGCACAACCTGCCCTGCATGGCCCCTATCGTCCGAAAGCGATTGCGCATGACCTAGGCGAAGACTAATGGTTCGGGGTGACGCAGGTTACCGGATCCCGAATTCGACGCAATGGGTACGTACGCGAAAGAACTGGAAGGCCAGCTGGGAGAGGTGCAAAAATTCATGGAGCGGCTCGTTTGCCGGCGCAAGGAGCTGGGGAGCTCGCTAGCGGAGCTAGGGCTGACCCTCATCACCTTCGGGAACCACGAGCAAAAGACGAGCGAGCCAGACGCTGCCGCGACATGCAAAGCCCTACAGGACCTCGGTAGCTGCTGCGATCATCTTGCTATTTCGGTTCATCAGCAGGCGGCGGAAGAGGCCCGAAAGGCGCTCCTGGTCTGTGGGCCCTGCGACCCTGCCGTGCTTTGAGCCTTTTGCACCTTGTGGCTCGTGACGCTTACCATCATGGCAATCCCAGGTTGTCGAGGAGTGGCTTCGAATCGTGCAGGGAGCTAAAGCTGCACTGCAAGTTCGCCAGGCCGCGGTGCGCTTCCAGCGCGACCAGAGGAGTTGCAATACTGACCGTCTCAGTATTTCCTGTGCATCGCTGCACCTTGAAGGAAAACATGATGACAGGACTAACAGGGATTTGTTTTGCGGGTTTTCGACTGCTCTCTGACCCGGCGGTGTGCTTCGGACAGGCGACACATCACATGGCGATGCATGCAGACCTGGATCGAAAGACACGGCAATTCGGAAACCAGTCTGCGCAGCAGGGCCGGCCTCTGCTCACCGAGTCGGACATCAAGGAGGCGCAGCGCCGTGTCGAAGAGGCGCGTCAGCGGTCTGAACTCGTGGGCCAGCGCATCCGTGAGGAGATGGAGCGGTTTGTGTCGCCTGCCTGGAGAGGACACCTGGGCTAACCTCTTGACACTGAAGTCTGACAGCGCAGCCGTTTGCTGACACAGCCGGTACGCGGTGCAGGCTGAAGGCAAAGAAGTCGACAGAGCTGAGGACAATGCTCTGCTTGTTTGTTTCGGTGCAGCTGAAGCATGGGGCAGAGGTACAAGAGTCATGGAAGCGCGTGCTGCCATCGGTGCTCAACGGTGTCGACCCCGCTGTGCTCAACACGTAGGTTTGTCGTGGGAACCTTCACGCGACGCGGTTCTGCCAGACGATTGTGTGGACGCCAAGGTAGGCCATGAAAAATCTTTGGAAATGGTGCGTTGAGTGAATTTCGCGGTCACGAGAATCTGCAGGAGCGAAGCATGCCATAAAGGTAATGCGTATCAATCACACAGCACAGCACCATTTCGGAGCGAGCACTTGACGATGTATCCCATGAAACTCCTGCGCGCCTGCGACATTGTCACAGTCGCGACATGTCTTCCCGTGCCACTTCCATAGATGCGAGGTAGAGCACTCGGAAGGTTGTGGGGACACATTGAGCTGATCACGAAGCCCCGCCAACGTACGCTTCGTCCAGAGGACCGGCATCTGCAGCGGCAAGGTTCCGGCCCTGCGGCACACAACGGCTGATCAGAGAAGGCACAGCGGAGGGGGCTCTGTGCCGTGTAGGCTTCTTGTGGTGACCGGAACACCCAGCCAATTGTACGGGACGCCACAGCGGAGAGCGATTTGGCCTCATGTTGTGGGTCCGATGCTATGTGGTAGGCATTACCTGGCCAGCGAAGTGCTGTTCGTAGAAGCCCATCATGACGCCGAACATCTGAGCGCGCATCTTGGTGTCGTAGGCGTAGGTGCTCGTAACCTTCATGCCCGCGGGGAGCGGGGGCGTGTTGTCCATCCAACCCATCCACAGGTCCGCGGCCTCCGCGCACGCTTTCGAAGCCAGCGCAATCGACGCGTCACTGGGGGGCAGGGACACGTCGATCGTCACCTGACAGAACGCAAGCAGCGCTCAGAGATTGAGGTCGGCCGCCCAGAGTTCCGGGTCGAGCTGCAGTGTGGCCGAAGCTTTGGGCAGGTGGAAACCGGGCCCCGGTAGAGCAGGTCGTCTCCCGTAGCCTTGGGCTTGGGCGCGCCCTGCGCGCGGATCGAGTCTGCCCACGCCTCGACCTGGGGGGTGAAGAAGAGCTGCCGAGACCCCAGAAAGGTGCTCAGTTCCTACAGTAGGGCGTGTGGTAGGGGGAAGAGTAGCAAGGGGGGCGGCAGCCCTTTTCACGAGTGTAAAGTGCTCAGTTGCAGTGGAAGGTGGCATCAATCAGACCCTGCCCCTCTTCGCTCCATGCCGCACTAGTTTGCCAAAACAAAACACGTGGCCACGTCCAAAAAAGGACGTGGCCACGTCCAAAGGGACGTGGCCACGCACACCTAGGGCCAGGATATGTGCACCTCCGCAAAGCCATCACGGGCGGTCTTATGCGAAAACCACTCGCGCGAAGATGGCTCTCCGTACCTGCCGACGCACGCGAGCTCAGAAAGTTGCCCGGTCTATGCAGGATCGGCAGTAGACAGCGAAGGCTCGTGTGCTAACGCCTGCAAATTAGGCGGCATTGCCCTCACCCTCCATCGTCTTGGCGCGTCTCGTAAGCCGCGTACGCCCGGGGTCGGAAATCGACGAAGAGTTCCACCGCGCTGTCGGTCACCACCTGCCCCGCACGCCCCTGAACGAGCTGAACGAGCTGCTCTTAGGCTCTCACTCCCAGTTCCTTTGCACTTCTGCAGATCTTAATCTAGAGGGTGCCTCAACTAAAAACACTGCGCCTTACACTCGTCAGAACCCTGTGGAATGAGGAGCGCTAACCGTGCGAGTGCACAAATGCGGCACCTCCGCGAGTGGCCCACACCTGCGGCGGAAACCGCAGCAGCTGAGGTAGACAACGGGATACAAGAATTGAATTTCGATAGGCGGATTTGTAAAGGATAGTTAGAAGCGTGTGGGTGATCCGATTTACCATGAAGATAGGGTCTCACCACAGTGTGAGGGAGGAGAGGGCTTTCGTTGGGCCTCCAATGTTCAGCGAAGAGCACCACGCCACGTTGGCGGGTCCAGGCGCCTCGAAGGCCGTGAGAGTGCCTTGGCCATCACCAATCAAAAACGATTCGAAGCCTTGCTCTGCTCGTCCCGTGAAGGCCCCCTCGCGATTCAGTTGGAGCAGCGGCCAATGCCTGCAGTTCGGTAAAGGAGCAAGCAACATCGGGCCTTTCTAAGGGATCAGCGAGGCTGGATGGTAGACCAGCTGGATAATCCTTGGGCATCATGCCAAAGTGATTCCTCATCTTTTCCACAGTTGCGGCCTGTGCAGACGGAAGGATGGATGTGGCTGATGCTGCCAGAGACATTGAAAGCGCTGGGGATCTCAGCTTGCCGATCCTCCCGGTACCCGAAGCAGACGAGAGGCGGGGCAGCTGACGA
>Ga0209335_10003411_pt1 | contig 15871 bp, 9 predicted proteins | sample COG_09_FD_184753 | JGI IMG/M metagenome (GOLD analysis project Ga0209335, IMG submission 184753) | Pelagic Microbial community sample from North Sea - COGITO 998_met_09 (SPAdes) (version 2) | ecosystem: Environmental > Aquatic > Marine > Neritic zone/Coastal water | place: Helgoland, sampling...
CTACCACTCGTATCAGCATGTACACAGAGCTGACGGGTGGCTACATCCGGCTGGGGCACAAGGACGGTGCGGGTGAGAATCCAAGCCATGTCTTTGTCGATGGTACTGTCGACAAGGAGTGCCCCTTTCTCTTCAATGCAGGTAATTATGAAGAGCACGATCTAAAAATCGGTAAAGCAAGCTACTTCACGAAGGTATGTCTGGAGACCTCGCCAGAGGACCTTACGATTTCAGTTCCGGACGCCAGCGGCGTCGTGCTGACGCAGGGCAACGAGGAGGACATGCGCTCACTGCCAGGGCTCCGTGGGCGGAATGTGATCGTGCATACGTCTGCGGTCAAAGATCTTCTTCATATACAAGTGCCGAGCACTCCGCGAATTGATTGTGCGGCGGTCCAATGTAAAGAGGCGCAGACACTGCTCGATGGCTCAATCGTCTCGTCCTGCGCGGATGTGCCGTACGATCGCCCGGAGCTCGACGCTTTCCGGCTTTTTTACAATATTTCACGGCCAGCAGATCTCAGGGGAATTTCAAATTACACGCAGGAAATCCTTCGGAAACTGGAGAACGAGGGGGCAACAAGATGGGAGCTTACACGACACTTCATCTCACTTCTGTACCTCGAAGTGGGGCTAGGCGAGATAAATCTGCCCTCGGCGTTTGATGGGATGAGCACATTTGCAGCCCTGCGGCAGGTATACGACGACATCCCGGTAGATGCGGAACGTTGTTTTGCGTGTTGCTGTGGGAGCTACCCGGCGTCGGGCGGAGGTGGCACGAACGCTGCTAAGGAGTTGTGCCGACCCGTCAAGTACCGCCCGCAGTTCTGCCTGAACTCGCCGATTGGGTCGGGAAAAGGAGAGCGATGGAACGTTCACCTACCAGAGTGCAAAACTGACGCCGACTGCAGTAAGAAGGGTTGGGCTGGAAGTCCCTGCGGCACAGACGAGGAGAAGATTATGTGTCTTGAAGGCGACCTTGACTGGTATTGCTGGGATATCTCCATCCGCGGAAATCTGACCACCACCGTCGACTTCAAGGAACCTGAAAGTTACCGCATCTTAAGCATGCCGGCTGCATCCGGCACGGTGGTGTCCACTGATAATTTGCAAGATCTGACGTCACTTGGCGTGCAGCAGCAGGCGCTCGTCGCTCAGTCAGGACCGGAAACACAGACGACCATAGAATTCGAGAGCGCGTCTGACGCGACCAACAACACGTTGCTGATCCCGAATGCTGCCGACGGGATTCTTCTTTCAACTGGGAATCTTGAGGACGTGACGGTCGATTCGGGCTACATGACTGGCCTGCGCGTGTCTGGCAATGTCCATGTTCGCGGATCGCTGCGATTTGATGGCAGCCCGATGTTCTCAGGCCTAATGCAGAGCCCAACAGAAGAGCCGAGTGACGAGTATATCCGACCGCACTCAGGGCTCAAATCAAGCGCCGGGCGGCCCGCCCACGTGAGATTCCGCGTGAGCGAATCGACGACCGTGCTGGAATTCGAACCAGCAGCAGTAGGTGTTGACAATCACCACCTGACCGTGCGCCCGGTGAGCGGCACGATGATCTCGACAGGCAATCTAGAGGCTGTGACGGCGCAGTCTGGCAGTATGACCAGCCTTGAGGTCGAGCAGCTCTCGTATCTGCAAGGTGGTGTCATCGTCGGCACGCGTGGCCAAACCCAAATGATGATCCAGGGCAACCAGCGTGATACCATCACGTTCAACTCAACACATCCTAAGAGCAAGATGGGTGAGGACTTTTCCACGACCGTTTTCGGTTTCGACCTGTCGCCTGGGAAGAACGCATCCATCTCCTTCGCGGCCGAGTCTGGGACAGTGATTACGACCGGAAACCTCCCAGACATTTTCGAATTCACAGGCGAAACAATCAACGTGTCTGGGAGCGTGCACCTGCGTGGCCCCGTGGCTATTGGTGAAGGTACTTTTGAGCGGGCTGCTGCGCTTACACCTGTGATGTTTTCGGGACATGTGGAGGGTAGCATCATGCACCGCCAGAATCCCCCTCGCAGCAAGAATCATCCAATTGGGGATGTTCCTTATCCCTTCACTTGGGGAGAGCGACTAGGCAAGACCTGCAAAGGTGTGCCAGGAATTACGCGCGCGGAGCGCACGTCAAGTTGGCCAGGTGCGGCGCACAAGTTCGATGTAGATGTGAATCACGTGGTGGTCCTCACCGCGCCCTATGAAGTTTGTAAGGCCAAATGTGAGGACACACAGGGCTGTGGCATCCTTACCGTCGGCCGCTCGTTCAGGGCCAGGTTGTTGCCCCTGCCTCAGCACATCGACTTTCTCGTCCCTGCATAAAGTTGTGTCACTTTCGCGTTGGTGCTTACTCTTTGCATATAAGCTGCCGCCAATAAGTGATCAGGGTAATTGTCTCCTGGGGCTGAGCACTCGTGGGCTGCAGGCTGCTGAACCTCAAAAACTTCCCCGAAGAACGCGACTACATTGGTGTGGCGCTGCGCAAAATCGAAATCGATCCGACGTCGGGAAAACCTGTAACAGACTCGTGCTACCCCGGCTTTGACGACCTCGATGCCTTGTTCGACGTCAATCGCGTTTACGATCTGGACCGTTTCCCGCTCATCGCTTCACACTGGCTCGCTGAAACCGATTGCCAAGGTCTGCACCGCAGCTCCTAGACCTTGATGTGTTTCGTAGTCGTGTCGTTTGATGTTGCCGATTCTCAGGTGTGATTGCGACGACGGAGAATGAATTTCGGGCACAATGGGGAGATGCAGCAGCGCAGCTAAACGAACTCGAGGTGTCACCAGTGCGCTGCATGGGCATGCCAGTCGGAGACCTGAACTCGGTGGACATGAACAGAGATTGCCAGGTCCGTTGACCTGTCCCACCCGCTGCCATGCTCCTTTTCTGGGAGTAACTGAAATCCGCTGTCCTTCTTCTTGAGCTAGGTTCTCGTGCGCTCGCACATGACGGCTTCGTTCTTGAGAGCGGCACCACTGTCTGAGTGCCTAGATCAGTCGAAGGCTGCCGCCGACGGCGGTTTGCACCCAACAAAGCTGCGCCCTGGCGAACTCCCAATCTGCGCGTACACAGCTTGTTACATGTGGACAACGCTATGAACATGAAGACTACCATGAGAGCGGTACTGATAAACATCCCCACCTTGCAGGCTCCGCATGTGCACGGTGGGCATCGTCGCCATCGCTTTGGTCACTACTGCCCTATACCGGTCCCATTCCGGAAGGTGCAGATGCAGCGCTGGGCAGCTCAGGCTACGCACAGCTTCGGCGCGACGGTGTCTGCGTGGAGGTGTCTCCTGATGAGAGCAAAGTGTTGTCTTGTGGAGAAGGTGATCGGGTGGCCTCGATTACCTTCGCGAATTGGGGCGAGGCAACGGGCCTGTGTGGGGCCTATGAAGCCGCTACATCATGTGCGGGTGGTTTCGGCACAGCTATTCTTGAGCAGTTATGCTTCGGAGACGGAGGCTGCTCCCTAGAGCTGAGTGCACAAGGCTACTTGACAGTCCGATCGGTGGCAAGTGGTGCACAGTCGCCATTCTGGCAGCCATGTGCTGGGAACGTTGGAGTACGAGTAGCAGCATCTTGCGAAACCAGAATGTTCCTAGCCGGGAAGAAGCCAACCTCTCGACCGCATTTCAAGGTTGTCACGGAGGATGCTGTGGCGAGCCTAGGTGATCCGCTCGAAACTGTCTTTCACCTCCATTCGGACCCGCTTTCGCCCGTCGCGAGCTACCAGGCGGGATCTGGGTTTGGCTTTGACAGACAGTGCTGGTTGGCAAATAAGGATGCTTCTACTTGCGAACTCGCAACCGACCCAGAGATGGATGTCTCTCTCTTCATGCGCTACCACACTACAAAACTTGACTTTGCGGAACCGACAGCCGCACGCACCCAGTTACTTCCTGACGCTTCCGGCACCATCCTTACCTCAGGTCCCGCCCCTGGCTGCCCTACTCGTGAGTTTTATGATTCAATTCTGCCGCTTCGTTTTTTCTTTCTGGGATAGCTGACTGTAACACTGGTCGACCTAGGCAACCTTCTGGATGTCACAAATTTGCGAGGCTTGAAGTCAAGCAACACATTCATGTATCGGCATGGGAACCAGCTGAACGCCCCAACAACAATCGTCGATTTTGCGGCGGTCGGAACTGCGCCGGATTCCCGCTCAGATGGAGCCCTTCCCAAGTACGACACGTCCACGGGCGAGGACCCTCATCCAAAGCCGCCTGGCGCAAACCGCCGCATCACATTTCCCGACGCGACGGGCACAGTGATCACGACAGGTAACATTGATGACCTTGTTTTCAAGAAAATCTCGCTTGGTGGTCTCGTGCTCGACGGTGAAGCGGAATTTATGAACTCGATCGGAAACAAGGCTGTAATCAATTTTCGAAACACGTCACGCATCGCTGGTTGCCTCAACTTTGCCCGAGAGATGAATTCCGAGGCTGGCAAGCTCGTCACGCAGCTTTGCGAAGAGCGACCATCTCAGCAGAATGAAATTCTGCTTCCTGATGCGTCTGGCGTCGTCCTTACAACCGGAAACTTGTTGAACTTGCCTTCTATGCGCTTCAATCAGTCGGCTTTGAGTATTGGTGGTGACGTCTCGCTTGAAGGTGATGTTCAGCTCGGCGCGCCCGGGACGACCGCCACTTCGAAAATGCATGCGCATCTGGATGGTGACGTCGGCTTGTCCTTCGCGGCACCAACGTATGCGTCTGGGGAGACGCGTGACAACGTACTGCGTCTGCACTCTCCACACATGGGCGGTGTGGATATCGCAATCCGACACTACCTGACCTATGGTGTCGCGAAGCTACCAGTCGATATACAGTGGGAGCAATCTTTCCGCGAGACTGTGCCCGGCACTGAGCGTCTCAACCAGTCGCGCTGTAATGTGATCCTCACTCAGCAGCATGTGCACGACGCTCACGGACTCGGGTACTTTCTTCATCGCCACGGCATCGTACAGCGCACCCTTATTCAGGGCACGCCCTACTCCGCTGCAGAGATCCCTGGCAACCAAACGTACCCTGCGTGCTGGTCCAAAAGCACCGAAGACTTCGTTTGCCATGGTCCGTCTCCTTGGCCGTGCGGTTGCCGTGGTCTCAATGAGGAAATGGTTGTCACGTGGCGTCGCGTGGGCCGTGAGCTTCTCCGTCTCGTCGCCCCGCCATGCTCACCGGGCGTCTTCGACTGTGGTCCGCGCTTGCTGAAGTGCAACAACCCTGCAGAGCCTAGCTGTGTCTTTGACAGTGACACAAAGACTTTCTACGAGTCCGATTACGTCTCTACGGAGCAGATAGTTGAACCTATGGAGCCCATCCCCTCATCGGTTGCTACTTTTCAGGCATACAGCGAACCCCTCTTCACTTTCACCGTGTCGGGTCGCTGTGTCGTTGGCCAGAAGCTTTCGAACCCTGTAAATGTGTCGTGGGTGCGAATCTTTCCACGGCCCGGGCGAGCAAGCCACATGAGAGGAGGACTCCTTCAAGCGGGACGCAACGAGTCAGTTAATGGAGTAGTCGAGTGGCATACCCTGCACAATCTGGCGGATGCGCCGCTCGAAGGAGTGTGGAATGATATTCCCATTGCTAATCCAGGGCCCGGAAACTACACGCATTTGCGCTATCTGGGACCTGCATGTGGAGTTTCGGGCGTCCAAGACGGTAAGGACTGCCGCTGTGACGCATTTGAGTGGGAGTGGCACAATGGACTCATTTCGCAGCGTTTTCATCCTCTTCAGGGCGGAGCGCGGTCATACTTCATCGACGAGGCCCGTGTCACGGCAAGCGCAGTCGCTGCGATGGTGCTGAAGTGCGCTGGGCGCCGCTGGTACCCCGCCTATCTTCGCAGCGACGTACAAGAGATCACGCTGCCTGAGACGTCGGGAACACTGCTTACTTCAGGAAATCTACAGGATGTCACCAAGGAGGCGGGCACGCTGACTTCGGTTCGTGTCGCTGGTGGGGCCGCTGTGGGAGGCAACACTGTGCTGGGCTTCCCAGGAAGTGAAACAGAGATGGTTGTACACTCAGCGTTGATGGGCCGCTTTCCGCTGGCGTTAGCGGGTGGCGGGGAGATGGAGGCGGCGGTGACACTGACGGTTCCAGACCCCACAAGCGACTCGCTCATGACGTTCCCACCGGAGGCTGGCGGTACTATCGTTACGACAGCATCGCTTCCGGCTCTGTCGGTAGACATGCAGGTAGTCAGCGCCTCGGAGCTGCGCGGCCCAGCCGAGCTGACGGGGAACGTTCGAATCGGCGACGACCTCAGCCCGTCTTCTCTACTCCTCAACGCTCATATTGGTGGCGCATTCCCGCTCACTTTTAGTGCGGGTGCAGGGCGAGGCCCGCTGACGGCACTGGCGGGGGACCACGTGTCGCTTGGTGTCGAGTTACCTTCAGCAGATCGTACACTAGTGCTTCCGGACGTGACCGGAATCGTAATAACAAGTGGCAGTATGCCACAAGTGCTTGAGGAATCGACGCTGGTCGGCAGTACGCTGTTTGAGGGCCATGCCAAATTCACCGGTGGTAACATTCATGGTCGACCTGTGAATGTTGTATTCGGGCAGCGAGACGAAAGCATCAACGTCGAAATCAATTCTGCGATCGGGGGTAGCCTCGCTCTCGTGTTCGAGGGAACCACGGCCGACAGCCTCACGCTCTCGCTTGCTGTTGAGGAGCCAACAGGCAGTAATGTACTCTCGCTGCCAGATGTTTCGGGCACGGTGATAACGACCGGCAACTTTCCCGAGGCTGTGGAGTCTCTGCATGTCTTGGGGGATCTCGTCCTGGATGGCGACTTGGTTATGACCGCCGACGTGGGGCGCCTGGCAGAGATCGGTCACCCTCATCGACGCTCCAAGCTACAGCTCCACTCTGTCATCACTGGTCGATATCCGCTTGTATTTGGCGAACAGGGTGCTGAGGGCGCATCACATGGCGATACCACGACTCTCGAGGTCACACCGCCAAGTGCGGACAATCTGATCTCATTCCCCGATACTTCTGGCACTGTGATCACTACGGGAAATATTCCTGATCAGGTGATGGTGGCGGACGATTACAACATTCACGCACGCTCTCTACAGGTGGTAGCATCTTCGGTTGCAATTGGTGCTGAGGCTAGGGAGCCGGATCACGCTGGAAGCTTCGTCTTTGCAGATGCAGCGCATGAGACGCCTACGTCGGATGATGAGGGAGGTTTCGGAGCGTGGAAAGAGAATTCCTTCAATGTAAGGGCTACGGGGGGTGCGCGACTGGTTAGTGGATACACTTCTGGTGGCAAAGAGATCGGGGTACTGCTCGAGAAGGGGTCTTCAGCATGGTCGGTGCTTTCGGACGCGAGCACCAAGCATATTCTTGCGGAGGTGGATGAGGCAGAGGCACTGCGGACTTTGGAAGCGCTCTCAAACGATGTACCTGTGTCTACATGGACATACGAAGGTCACTCAACTCGGCACATGGGTCCAATGGCACAGGACTTGCACGCGGTGTTTGGGCTTGGTGAAAGCAGAGAGCGAATCAGTGGGATCGACGCCGATGGGGTTGCGATGGCAGGCGTGCAGGGAATTTCTGCACTGCAGCGGCGAGCAAAAGAGCAGCTGCAGCAACTGTGGGCACGGCTAAGGGACAGGAAAGAGCGTCTGCAGAAGGGATGGGACGAGATAGCACGGAATCGGGATAGAATTGCGCGAACGGAAGCCGCACTGCAGGTGCTGGAGAGGCAGATTTCTCGCTGAATCGCCCGATGACCGGCTTAATCGCCTGAAACACTTTCACTCGGCACAGGCTAGCTTGAGATAAAGCGATTTCGTGGGGAACTGGTTTAGGACCTGGTGGCAGGGGATCCCGCCGTGCCCAGGCTTGGTGAGGCATGCATGTTGGACCGCTGAACGGCTACTTGTTGCCGTGTGGGAAATAAATTATCATTGAATTGTACGCAACTCTTAACTTGGCCTTTTCCATTTTTCATAGTCAAGTGTATTTTTACATGCTGCACGCTCAGATATGAAGCAATAAGAAAACCGTGCTGCCCGAGGCTCACAAGCCGCGGAGTCGGAAAATGTGCAGGCCGCCAATGGAGTCGCCTGCCGTCGCGCCGTGGGCACGGGAAAGGGTCAGTGGGCGCAAGTTCACGACGCAAACGTAGTGAGACAGATCTTGTGCTCAACAAGACAGAACCGTCAGCATACGATCGGCAAGACTCAGAGGTTGGCTGCGGGCAGGATGAGACCGGCAGCGAAAAGAGCATTGTCGTCAGTTTTAGCCATGCAAACTATGGGCTGGCCCGGGCGCGAAAAGCAAACGTCAAAGCCAGAGGCAATGTCCCAAACACGAATGGTCCCGTCGTTGGATGCTGAAACAATGTTCCTGTCGAAGAACATGCAGGACACTGCTGATGAGCGCGCAAGCACAAACCAGCACAGCTAGCTGCCCTTGTATGAATTGAAAGTTGCAGAATCGAGGATGTGAGCGCACCTGACATTGCCGGTAATACGCGAGCGGAGCGGAGCATCGTCATCGTCGGGCTCGTCAGGGTCATTGAGTAGGAAGACCTGGAGGGCGAAAATTGGAAATCGTTAATGGAAAAATCGTGCGCAGGAAGCGGAGTGCCTCGCCGCACGCATGAAGCCCTAGGCCAACGTTTCACACCGAACAAAAACATAGATGTGGGTATGGACTAGCCTTCGAGATTGGCCCTGTATGACCGATGAAAATACGCATTACAGCTCCATGCACAACATCCCTGCAATCAGCACGGTGTAAGATTGAACAAGTTGCCTACGCGTGGTCCAGATCAAACACCATCAACAGCACACAAGGGACTAGTGGACACCAGAGCAGAAGCCTGCAGTCCTCCGCAGCGGACAGCATTCCTGTACCCTGCCGCGTCATTTCACAGCACGTAATGGGGGCAGTATGACCACGACAGATCTGCAAGCATGTTCCCATATCGTCTCCCCAAGGCATCCGGCAGTCCCACAGACGGATTTCCTTATCATCTGAGGCTGTGGCAATGACACCGTCTGCCGATATTGACATGCGTCGCACCGAAAGCGCGTGAGCGGAGAGAGAGAAAAGCTGTTCGCACGTCAAAACGTGAAAAACCTTGGTCTGCTTATCTACTGAACCCGCGCACAGAAACGGGCCGAATGGCAAGAAGCCCAGACACAGCACCGCGCCGTCGAAGGCAGAGATGCGATTTCGCAGCATTCCAGTTTCCCCGTGCCAGACGCATATACTTTTGTCGTATGAGCCTGAGAAGACATTGTGGGCTCACACAGCACTGTCGGCACCTCACAAGCAGTGACCGGTTCAGGTGAGACAAGGGAAAAGCTCAGACCTGTAGCCATCCACACGCCGTCCGGATGGACAGCGACGCATGTCGCGCGGAAACGATGGCCCTTGAGCTCCATGCGAAACTTTTGCTTGTCGAGGTCCACAACGTACACCACTATCAAGGGGATTTATGCCAGCACTTCAAGACGAAGCATGTCCGGTTTCGCAACATTAGGTGGCATGAATTCAAAGGAGAAAGCACTGATTGCATAGTGGGAGGAACCTGAATCTTCGCAGCATACTATGACCTCGCTGTCACGATGATTGAACACGCACTCATGGAGCCACTGCTCCTTGATCGGCCACAGTTCGAATTTGTAGAGCAGCTCAACTGCAGATGCCGAGCCCGCCATTTCCTGATCCAGCTGCTGTGACCGTGGCGAATTAGAAACGTATGTGATGCTGTACACGTGAACGGATCGATCCCAGCTACATGTGCAAAGCTTTGTGCCATCCTTAGAGAAATCCAGGCCCTGCCAACCATGTTACACATGCCTGTCAGTTGCGCCATTCCGCAATTTCCCAAGTGTCGCCACAAGCCGGGGATCACCGTTACGTCAGCTGTGTGCGGCTGCCACGACTGGTCGACTGCAAGGTTTACTTGACGAATTAGCTCCACAGCCTGTGCAGACCATAATTGAGATGCATGACTGCAGTGATATCGGATTCGAGCAAGCAAAGATTTCGGGCGGGTTATTACCCCGTCCTCATAGCCCACCGCGACGTGCATATCGGAAGGGGAAGCTGTTAGAACTGTCGCTTTTGCACCCGGATACGCCACCTTTCGCCTGAAAGAGGTCAGCTGTTGCATTGGTGCGTATCCCTTCTGTGGCGTCCAGCCTTTGTTCGCGGGGTCTGATTCATCGACACCCCAGACGCGGATCGTCTTGTCACGTCCACCCGAGAAAATTCGAGTTCCATTCTTTGAAAAGGCACATGCGAGAATTCCTGCGGTGTGTCCTCGCAGCGTCTTGGTCTGTGCCGCTTTCCACATGTTCCACAGCCTTAAGGTCTTGTCTTTGGAACCAGTCACCGCGCGATTACTTTTTGGTGAATAATCGACACATGTCACTGGCATCGTGTGTCCTGACAGAAGCGCTAAAAGAAAGCCACCTTCTATATCCCAAACTCTTGCAGAAGTGTCATGTGAGACTGAAAGAAGAGACTTTTGGTCCTTGGTGAACATGATCGCCGCTATCTCCGACGTGTGACCCGTCAGCGTGCATTTGAGCTTACCCGTGACAGCGTCCCAGATCTTGACGGTAGCGTCGGCAGAGGCGGTAGCGACGAGGTCGCCCTCGGGAGAGAATTCGACGTGATTGACACCACGCTCATGGCCGCGGAGGTGCGCAAGAGTCATCCCAGTGTTTACGTTGATGACATTTGCATGGCAGTCGTCTGCGGCAGTCGCGATTACGCAAGTGTCCGTCGACTGGTTTCGCGCACGCCGTGCAAGACCATAAAGTTTCCATGAGGATTCCCCTGGGCTGATCGCAACCCGACGAACTGGTCCCACGTGACCAACGCTCTTCGTCATTTCAGTGGCAGTGAGGACCTCAAACGAACGGACCGATTTGTCGACGGAACAGGTCACGACTCTTGTCTTGTCCGGAGTGAAGGCTACCCAATTTATCTGCTTTTCGTGTCCACCCTTGAGCTTCCAGACTTTCACGTGGCCGTCCGCGCCAGATGACACCGCACGAAGGCAATCGTGTGAGAGAAGCACGCGGCGCGTGGGACCCACATGGCCTTCTGCGTATTGCAGTTGCATGGGTGTCATGCGACCCCACTGATCTAGTTGCGATCCGTCCGACGAGTCCCATACCCGCACCGTGGCATCGTCCCCTGCAGTAATAACCTGCGGCCCGATCACACCCATCGCACAACCGTAAACGCAACCAACATGACCTGAATAAACTGAAATCACAACGCCTGTCGAAGTTTGCCACGTTCGAACCGAGGCATCACGCGACGCAGACGAAAAAACAGCATGGCCTGAACCCCCAAAGCTGCATGCAAGTACGGCGTCATAATGCCCTACACACTGCTGCACGCACGAATAAGTATCGAGATCCCAGACCCGCAGTGTGCGGTCATCCGAGGCTGAGACCGCATACTTGTTGTCACGTGAGACGTCACAGTCGCGCACAGGGCCAGTGTGCCCTCGTAAGACAGCATGGACGCGCGGGTCGTTTGAATGTGCATCAAGCAGAACGACTTTGTGGTTCTCCAACGCAAGAATGAGGCAGCGCGAGTCGTGTGCACATTTGACCCGATTTACACGGAGGCGATCCTGCAGGCCACGCTGCGCCTCCTTGGAGTGAAGAGGGAATGCAAGATCGCGTTCGCCCGAGGCCACATCCCAGAAAGACACAACGCCGAGGTCAGATGCGGTAATAAGCACGTCACCCACGGGCACAAGGCAAGCACATGTCGGCGTGTGGCTGAAGTCTGTCACAGAGTGCACCTCGACGCCCGAAAACGAATCGAAGATGTGCGTGGTGCGTTTATCGGATACGGCGGTGATGAACCTCGAGTCCGGCGTAAATGTGATATCCAGAACTTCGCCGCCGAGGTTGAAGTCGGAGCCAAGAGCTTGATCCTGCCTTTTGTTGCGGTATTCCAGCCAGAGTCGCTTCTCCGTGAAGGAACGCAGCATTGCACGCGAAACAATAGCCGGTGCGGTCTGGATAGGAGAGTTCGCCGCCAGCTGAAAGGTGTTCGAAGGCCGGGAGAGCAGGTCGTTCGAGTTTGTTTGCAGGAAAGCACAGAATTCGCTGACCTGGTGAAGCCTCGAAGATCCTGCGTACGCGAGCATCTCAATTGCTTCGCGGTAGTCTTCCAGCATTTCAGCCAGGTTGTCAAACATGAGCCGCAGCTCAACCACCCTGAGCGAACAAGCAAGCTCCACCACCTCGTCCTCCATATGCGCACGCGTCGCATGCACCATGACCTCGCTTAGTCCTCGAGCATCGCGGTCCGTGATTATACGTTTATACAACCAGGCGTCTGTGCCTCCACCGATCCGCTCGAGGTTCAACCGCAAAAATGCTTGGTAAAAGAGATCAGCAAGACGCTTATGCGTGGCCTCCTCGACTTGGGCATTTCGCAGGTATCGAGCAACCAGGATGCGCCGAAGAAACGAGTGAGAAAGCTGTAGAGCCTGTTCGCCTCCATGATCGTCCCACGCGGGACGAGATTGGACAAGAGGACCCATATGCTGCAAAACAGCAAGAAGCCTATAAAGTTTTGGCCGCGACCGGTCAACTGCGCAGCGCAGCTTCACCAGCTCCCAGATCTCCTCCTCAAGTAAACCCCGACGCGCGCAGCACAGTAATTGAATTATCTCGCGCATGTATCCCGATCGCCCGTCGCAATCTTGCTCAATGCGTTGGACTGTTGCAACTGCAAGGTCCGACAAATTCGTAGGCAGCCTCGCAATCTCCATACCAATAGTTGGAATTGGAGTGTCTGACGGCAAAGCTGAAAGCTGAGTCGCAGCAAGAGAAAGAAAGAGCGGTTGCGCTGAGGCTGAGAAAGCCGCAATGGGTGAACATTCCTCAACTAGGCCCGGCAAGAGCTCTGCAGGAGTGCTGCGGCTTCGAGCAATTAGCTCCGAAAGCACGTGTGCGCGCACGCTCTCTCTCAGCGGCTCAATGATGATCTCATTGACCTGCAAGGAATGCAGCCGCGTGCGGAGGCGTGCCACGTGCGTAGGCGCATGCGCAGGGTCCAGAGCAAGGATCAAACGGACTGCGAAGAAGGGCTTCACGCGAAAGCGTTCAGGAACCCATTCGACAGGCGATACCTCTTCTGAAACGAAGCCGCGCTGATGACGCTGCCATAGCTCCAGTTCTTCAAGCGAGTCAACAACCAGCAGCAGAGCATCACCTCGGAAAGAAGTCGAACAACGGTCGATATATGACACAAATCGACGGCATAGCGCTGGGTAGTCTGCAGGCTGAACGTACGGGTCATCGAGAAAGAAGTGGTCCGACATCCGTCGGCAAAAGCGCTCTAGCATGCGCGTTGGCGAGCGCGCTGCCAGCGATGCTGACGTGAAGTGCGAAAGAACCAGCATACGGCCGCGATGACGCCAGCCTTTGGTCATGGGAGGAGCGTCTGGTGCGCTTCCCCAGGGTCTAGTGTCGACATAATGCGTCAAGAACTTGAGCATCAGCGCAGTCTTACCAGAGCCTTCACCCCCAAGCACCTGAAAACAAAATGCGCCCGTTGCAGTCAGCGGCCACTTGCTTTACCGGGCATCACAAAATGTCGACAGCATGATGCAAAACTGTGGAATGTAAGATATGGGAGAGTAGCTGACCAGCATCGGGGTCATCGAGTCCTCTGCATCGCAGTAGCTTGTCAGGCGCTTCACCTCTTCTTCGCGCCCAAGCGCCAGGCGTGTCGAACGGCTTTGCTGCGCCCACACACTCTGTGCACATTCATCGATATCCATGGTTGTCCGAAGCCAGTGTCCACGGCCCTCATCAGGGTACATCGCATGCACGTGTGCCTTAATCTGGCTCCCACCACGCCACATTCGCTCAGCAAGAATCCGGAAAGACGCGAAGCAATTTGGGAGTGAGGGTGGGAAGGCTCGCCTCTCTGACAAGAAAGTCCTGCAATTCTGCTAAGTCGCCGAGGCGATACGTTCCATCTGCTGCGAGAGACTTAAATTCGCAACGGTAATTGTCGAGCGTCGCCGCATTTGCTGCTCCCTGAAGTGCCTTGAGTGAGCGCATGCGCAGCTGCCGTTGCAGCACCATACGATCATATGAGGCGTCCTTGAAAACCAAATGAAGTGTTTCTGGAAGTTTGGACTCAAAATCAGCATTTCGCTGTGCTACAATCACCTTTTGCACTGGCCTCGGATCTGCGCTCTCCCACTCCCCTGCAAGATCCTCACGAAGGTGCTGGCGTTCTTCTTTCGACCGCGGCTGCTTCTCCCGACGGTCCTTTTCAGGTACTCCCCGCAGCGCAGGGATGGCCATGGCAGCCTCAAGTTCCTGGTACGAACGGTTTGAAGGATAATCTTTGAGCCAATCACACACATGCAGATCTGCAGCTAGCTCCTCTGTTGGCGGAATGTCGCCATAGGTCCGTCCCTGGAGGAGCACTGTACAATTGCTGCGCTGCATTTCACGGAGACGCATGCCAACGCCACATTTATGCACCTCAGCAGCAGAGAGACCATCCTGAAGATAGATCATGGTGACGCGGATGCGTTTTGAAGCGGCTTCCTCCTGCAGGTCACGCAGAACCTCATCGAATACCAGCTGAAGCTCGGAAATGTGGTCTTCGGGTGTCGCTGAAATATAAACATGGTAAGGATGCCAGGACTCTCGCAAATCCCACGGGAATCCCTCTTTTGGACGCCGTGCAGGACCACGTGCTTTTTCCCGATACACTGGGTGCGTCTCTGGCGTGGGTGGACGCGGCGTCACATCACCCTGGTACTCATCGTCCTCCTGTCGGCCCTTTTTCTTCTTGCGCTCTTTGTCCTTCTTCTTCATCTTCTTCTTCTTCTTCGTGTCCCCTTCCTCTTCCTTATCGTCAGATGCAAGACCATTCAGCCCCAGTCGCATCTTACTCTCTTTTTCCATTTGGTTGATCAGCTCCACGCCGTCCAGCGACGACGCATTGTCCGACACTTCCCCAGCCGCAAACATCGTCTGGAATCTGCGAGGGTGCGCACGTTTGTCCGTATCAACCTCCGATGGTCAATAATGCTGCACTGTCCTTCTGTTCGTAGCAAGGAACTATTGGCTGCAATGGTGGATGGATCGTGACGCTGAGGGGAGCACCTCGACATCAAACCTGGCTTTTTCGGCTTCGATGCTTGCACAGTGCCTAAAGCATCGTACCTGAGGCGCGCGCATTAAGGATCAGATCAAAAAAGCAGTACATCGCTGTGCTGAAGATAGATGGTGTCACTAAGTGCTCCGCGCGGACAAGAAGCAGTTCTGTGAAGTGAAGGGTGGGCGTCGAGACATCGAGGGGAGACCCGCCGCCCTGTCTGCCTCAGCAAATTCCCGTTCAAGGTTCGCAATCTCTTCTGGAATCGGCTCCGCATTGGGGTCCAGCTCCCCGATAAGCGCCTTTCTCTCATCCTGCATCAGTTCGGCCACGCATTCTTAACTTCAACGCCCTGAGTCTGTGAAGTGTATCTCAACCAAACCCACAGTGTACCCAAACAATCACCCCTGCAGCCTCGAAGTACATAGCCAGCAGCAATAAGCAAAATGATCAGCTTTCCCTGACATCGCAAGCACAAGACTGATAGTTTCGGAAACAGCGACATGCCACGGGATCAGCAGAAATCGCCACACTGGCTGGGACACGCACCTTAAGCTCTCCTTCAGTCGACAGCTTCGGCACCTTTTTCATGTAGGAGAATGGCCCGAACTTGACCTTTTTGTACTCAAAGACCTGATGTTCGTGTCGATGTCACAAGCTTGTCAGCCCTTTTGATTGCACACACCCAGCATCCTCTCGCTTTCTT
>Ga0209335_10003414_pt1 | contig 15861 bp, 15 predicted proteins | sample COG_09_FD_184753 | JGI IMG/M metagenome (GOLD analysis project Ga0209335, IMG submission 184753) | Pelagic Microbial community sample from North Sea - COGITO 998_met_09 (SPAdes) (version 2) | ecosystem: Environmental > Aquatic > Marine > Neritic zone/Coastal water | place: Helgoland, sampling...
ATTCGACTTTTCCCTGCTTTGCAAGTAGCATACCCTCCCCTCCCAGAGTGACCGCGAGTAAGCGTGGAGAAAACTTATTAAAGATTTGGGTAACCACTTCTTCCTGCGGAAAAGGATCCCGGGTTTCCCGGGAAAGTCCGGCAAGTTCTAGGGCTTCCAAACGGTTGGGCGTTAAAAGATCGGGCATTGAATAATCAAGCAAACGGCTGGGCTTTGGATCGACCGCAAGGAAACTTGCATTCTCACGAACCAAGGCAAGGAGCTGATTAGTGACAAATCCCTTACCGTAATCTGAAACAATCACTACATCGGCCTGGCTGGCTTTTTCGCTAATCAAATTTCCAACTATGTTCAAATCAGGATGATATTGATCAATGGAAGATTCTCGATCTACCCGGCAGATTTGTTGATTTGAGGCAGTCACCCGTGATTTGCTTATAGTGGGAACCGAAGAAAAACGGAAAGATTGATCAACTTGGATTTCTTGATTCCCCAAAATTTCGACCAACTCATCACCACGCTCATCCTGACCAAACCATCCGATTGCTTCCACATTGGCTCCCAGAGAGCGTAAATTAAGAGCTACATTGGCAGCCCCGCCGGCAACCGACCGTTCTTCTCGCACAGCTAATACAGGTACGGGTGCCTCAGGAGATATCCTGCTTACTTCGCCAATTATGTAACGATCGAGCATTACATCTCCAATCACTAATACGCGAAGGCTCTTGATCTGTTCGAGAAGATCTTTCATCAAATAGAATTATGAGTATGCGACTTTTTTGTCATCTGCCAATCGTCTTCCTCTTAGGAATAATCATATCCTGCAAGGAAAACTCCACACCTCCTAAAGTTGGCCAAGTCCAAGAAAAATATGATATTAAAATTGGTGACTGTCTACTGAAGTTGGAACTGGCAAAAACACCAGATGAAAGAGAGACCGGCTTGATGCACCGTGATAAATTAATTGCAGGCGAAGGAATGATTTTTGTTTTTGAAACTCCACAATCTCAAAGATTTTGGATGAAAAATACTCGGATCCCCTTGGATATTGGATATTTTTCTGCTGACGGAAGATTATTGGAACTACACCGTGGACGCCCTTACGATTTGTCAGGCATGCCCTCCAAGTCCAATAATTTACAATTCGTGGTGGAACTTGGGATCGGAGAATTTAGCAGATTGGGTATAAAACTGGGAGACCGCATTGATTTACAGATGTTAGCCAAAGCAATATCTTACAGCGGTGGATTTCCACGCCATTATAACCTGCAAGGTTACGCTCGGTAACCGTTCGGATTTTTACTCTGCCAATGCCAAGCATCGGCAAGCATTTCTTCCAAAGTTTTTATCGTCTTCCAACCGAGTATTTTTTCGGCATGGGAAGGATCTGCCCAAGCCTCGGTAACATCACCCGGGCGGCGGTCGGCAAGCTCGTATGGAATTTTTGTTCCAGTCGCTTTTTCGAAAGCAGAAATTACTTCGAGCACGCTGGACCCTCGACCAGTGCCAAGGTTGCAAACCAAGCCCTCCCCTCGTTGTTCAATCGCCTGCAAGGCTTTTAAATGAGCATTTGCTAAATCGACTACATGTAAATAATCACGGATGGCAGTTCCATCACGGGTCGGATAATCGCTTCCAAAAACTCTTAGCTTTTTGAGCTTACCTGAAGCTACTTGGCAGACAAAAGGAACCAAGTTATCGGGAATGCCTTGCGGGTCTTCCCCAATCTTTCCACTCGGATGTGCACCCACGGGATTGAAGTAACGAAGTACGGCAGCCCGAAATGATGGTTGGGCGGCGGCATGATCACAAATAATTTCTTCCATTTGGAATTTTGTACGGCCGTAAGGACTGGATACCCCACCCACTGGATGAGACTCATCGATAGGTACTCGATCAGGCTCACCATAAACCGTACAAGAGGAACTGAAAACAAGGTCATTAACCCCTGCACTCTCCATTGCCTGGAGCAAGGAGATGGAACCAGAAACATTATTTCGATAATATTTAAGAGGGTATTCAGTCGATTCACCAACTGCCTTAAGAGCAGCAAAATGAATCACAGCTTCAATATCGGGATGCTTGAAAAATAGAGAATTTAAAACTTTTTCATCCGCCACATCTCCTTCAATTAAGACAGGAGTTCGACCGGCAATTTTAGCCACCCGTTTAATAGATTCTGGAAAAGAGTTTGAAAAATTATCCAACACCACCACTTCATAACCGGCTTCCAATAACACCAGAGTGGTATGGCTACCGATATATCCCGCTCCCCCTGTGACCAAAACCTTCTTCATCGGCTTCCCTTCATAATCGAGCGTAAGGTTGACAAAATAATTTCCAAATCCAAGAAGAAGGAGGCGTTTTTGACATAGAACAAGTCGTAAGATAATTTTTCCTCCGAACTTTCGAGGTCCGATGCGTATTGGTATTTGATCTGAGCCCATCCCGTAATCCCCGGCTTGAGCAGGTAGCGGCATTTCCAGAAAGGGGAAGTTCGCTCGATCTCTTCATCCAGTTCCGGTCTTTCGGGACGAGGGCCAACAAGGGACATTTCTCCTTTGATAACATTCCAAAGCTGAGGAATTTCGTCGATTCTGGTCTTGCGCAGAAAGCGTCCCACATAAGTTACCCGCTTATCCTGCTCCTGAGCCCACTGAACCCCTCCTCCTTCAGCATCTTTCCTCATAGTGCGCAATTTGAACAGAGTGTAAGGGCGGCTAAGATAGCCGGTTCTCTTTTGATGGAAAAATATAGGGAACCCTGAATCTAGAAGGGTTGCGAGGCTGGCGAGCAACAAAATGGGAAGAGAAAGGACCAATCCAAGGGAGGCCAATAAAAGGTCGTTCAATCGCTTGACCCTTCGAACGATAGGATCGCGTTGGCGGAGGTTGAGCTTGGTTAGCCAGGCGGCGTCCACTTCCGTCGGAGGAATCCTTTGGCAAAAGGTTTCCACGAAGGCCGCAATTCCCATAACTCTCACCCCGGAAGCAAGCAAGGGCATGACTGGCACTTCACTTTCCTCATCCTCCTCGAGCAGGAGTAATTCCACCCCATTGGCATCACACTCCCGAAGCAGAGAGTCTTTGTCCATTGGACTACCGTCCAAATCCACCCAGGCTACCTTGGCCTCCTCTGGTCCGAGGTAATCGCGAATTTGCTCCCTTCGCTCAGCCGAAGACAAGACAAGGGTTCTCCACGGATTCCCCTGAGACAAGAACCCTTGGAATGATAGAAAGAAGTAAGTAAGTAGCCCAAGCCCGCCCAGCATCTTGAGGGCGGCAAAACGACCTACGAAATCAAACTCGATAGTCCAAACCAAAATGATGAGGGCCAGGACAGCAAGAACGGAAGAGAACAAGGCAAGAAAGACCCTTTTCCATGCCCCCCTTCCTCGCTGATCGACGAAAAGACCGCTGACTTCACCAGCCAGTAAAAAGAACACCCCGAAAGATGCGGCGTAGATGAGCAATCGTTCCCGATTTACCTGTAGCAAGGTTTCGCTGGCCGGCGAATGATAGAGGATGACGAATAGGCACACACCCATGGTGATCAATTGGCAAACTGCCAGTTTGGCCACTTTGCTAAGGTTCCAATGCTCAGGTTTTGCGATCATCCTTTTTTCAATTCTCCAAGAATGGAGGAAAAATGCAAAGAAGCGAGCTTACGCCGGCCAAAATCATTTCGGTGCTGAAGGGTCTGGTCTCGCAGGAGAGACCACCGAGCAGAATCTTGTTTCAATTCGATGATGGATTGGGCAACTTCCTGCGGAGAAACCTTGGTAAAGGAAACTCCGCATCCCATTCTCTCAACCGCGTCTGCGAGTTCCCCCTCGGGACCAACGAGCATGGGCAACCCAGCTCCAAGAAAGTCATAGGCCTTGGCAGGGAAAGCCTTTTTCATGGCAGGCAATTCTCTAAGAAGGCAGAGCCCGAGGTGGCAGGACGCCAACTGCTTGGCTAAATCTTCTAATTGCATCGCAGGCAAAATCGTTAAGTTGGCACAACCAGCCTGGGCAAGCTCATCAGGAAGATCTCCGATCATAAGAAAACGAATCGACGGATCTGCTCTTTCGACCAACTTCATCACCCCCAAGTAGGTTTGGAGATCATAAAAGCGCCCTAGCCTTCCATGGTATACCACCGTAAACTCCGTTGCCTTGTCCACTGAGAGCAAATCTTCAGTAAAGACTTCTTCGTCGTAACCATTGGGAAGCAGGTGCGTTTCCTTTGCTGGAAACGCATCACCAATTTCCTGCTTTAGTCCCTGAGTCACAGTGGTAAGGGAGATTGCACCCGAACAGACCCAACGTTCCAGAGCACTAAAACTTTTGTACAAAATGCCTGATTCATTCAGCACTCCAAGGTCTACCAAAACCCGAGGATAGCGGTCGCGCACATCCATGAAATATGGTATTCCACTGCAACGGGCAAAGGCTGAGCAAATGCAAGCCATGAAAAAAGGAGGTGAGGTGATGAGGCAAAGCTTTGCCTTTCGGCATTTCAAAAAAATTCTAAGCCCTAGATCGAGCCCCAAAAAAACTTCCTGAATTAGCCGCAAAACTAGACTGGCTCGATTACAAGGGGCTGAAAAGAAGGATCTTTCAACCAACTGCGTGTTAGCTTCGGCTGACCTTGAGGTCAGGACCCTAACATTTGCTCCGAGATTTTCTAAGATATCGACCCAGGGTCTTATTCGTGAAGCAGCCGCAGCCGGCATCGGAGCATATTCGGAGGAAACTAGGAGAATCAATTCCTTCAAATTATAACATGGTCTTTAGAGGAAAGGACTGTTCGGTAATCCCTAACCACTCGTTGGGCAATCTTTCTCGGGTCATGCCAATTCTTTAAATAGGCCAGACCTCGCTCTGCCAAAGACACTCGTTCTTCTGAGCTCATTTGCATAACACCCATCAATTTTTCTTCCAGTGAACTTTCATCCGCATTAATAATGGGCAAATCGGCAAGCATTCTGGGGGGCACAAAGCGCAACCCCCTACCCTTTATGAAGCATAGGACAGGCTTGCCCAAAGCCATGACCTCTAAAGAGACCACTCCATACCAGCCAATGACCAACTGATCGATGAAAAGGTCGATTTCCTGGTATTTCTTCTGCGCATCTTCTCTGCTCAAGCCTTCGATTAGTTCGAGACGAACTTTGATACCTTTGGACCTCAAATTTTGGACAACTCGAATAACTTCATCCGTTCCCTTAACCATTCGATGGGTGGGAGCATGACCCACCACAAATTCACTGCCTTGATTGAATGGAAGTATTTGAGGATTCAAACCTGCTTCGGTAGCATAAGGAAGAAATTCAGAACCCTTGGGCAAAACTTCGAGTAAATCAGGATTGAGGGAATAAATTTTGTCTGCGACTCCCGCCAGTAAGGTTTTTTTTCGTCTGATCGAATTATTGGTTTTCCCCGACCTGCCAATTACTTCTTCGGCAAGACCGCTTTGCTGGTGTTTTTCAACAAAGCATTGGGTCTCGCGAGCGTCTGATCCTTGAAAGGTTAAAAAAAACGCCTTTTTTTTAGCTCCGAGGCGATGCAAGGCAATCTCGGATTGGAGCAAGCCTAGAGCGTACAGGCGAATCATTTTCCGTAAAGGCTTTGGAAAAAGAGATTCCTTGGGATGAGTCCCTTCGCCAAAGAAGGGCGTGATGAAGCGACCATTGTTGAGGTGAACGATTCCCCCAAGGGAAACCGACCTCAAAAGAAGGAGCCAGCGGCTAATCTCAGATCGCAAAAGCGAACGGTTATCAAAGTAGGACACGGTTTCTGAAACGCCCGTGAAAGGATTCTTTCCTTCGCAAAAGCAGGTACTGTTCAATCCAAGTTGCCTTTCATACTTGGATAAAGTCTCTGGATGTCCTCCCACTTGTTCGGGACAATGAAGAATATAGGTCACAAGTCTAAAATCATGAGTAACTAGAAGAGTGAATTCAGCAGAGATTCAAATCCTCAATGAGCCGCCCGACCACTTTCGGGGGGCAGTGCCATTTTTCGACATATTGCCTGCTCTTTATTCCTAATTCTACCAACTCGTCGTAGGGCATTTCGATCAAAGAAATTAAGTTCTGCTTAAGATTTTCAGGGCATGTATTTATAATCGGTAAACTCTCCGCCATTTCGGGTGGTATGAATTTGAGATCATCTTCCCGAATGTAACTCAAAACCGGTTTGCCTAATGCCATAAGCTCAACCGCTAAACCGCCATACCAGCCTGCATAAATCTGGTCAATCAGGACATCGATTGATTGGTAAGTATCCATCACTTTGTTGTAAGGTATGTTCTCGATCAGATGAAATTTGAAACTAGTACCATGTGAAGAATGAAGATCTTGGATGACTTCCAGAATTTGATCCGTTCCCTTGACATCTCGGTTTGAAGGTGCATGACCAATATTTAATACATTTTTGTAATCGGATACATGACAAGGGCGCGGTTTCCAAATTTCTAAATCTATGTGACTGTAGGGCAGAAACTTGGTGCGTGAGGGCAACACATGCATTAAGTCGGGATTCAATGAAAAAATGCCTTGAGCGACTTGCTCGAGTCGCTTGATTTGCTCTCGCTTGTTTTCATCCTTCAAGCGATCGTTCCATGTATATGATTTCGAGTGTTCGGGAAGCATCACTTCAAAGTTGCTGCGGCAATAATCCTTTTGTCTAGCGTCGGACCCTTGGTATTGTACGAAAACATTGACCCTCAACAATTTCAATAGACCAATTTCTATTCTGTAGAGTACATATCGATATTTTGAATATAAATATAAACGCAGGAAGTTAATACCTTTCTCTTTGTTATATCTGTAAGTAGGGAAAGGCGTGTATAAAAGGGAGCCAAAATTGAAAAATACAACCCTGTATAAAAAAATATATCTTAAGGACCAAAAGCGTTTAATTTCTTTTATAATGAAACCTTCTGTTTCTTTATAAATAAACTTATCAGCATTTTTCCCTAAACCCATTGAATTTTCAGAAAGTGCCCAAGAATAAGACTCGATTCCCAAAAGTTTCATCTGATAGTTAATAGTCTGTGCGTTTCCTCCTACTGTCGCTGGGATATGGAGTATTTTGAACTTTTTCAATGCTAGCTTTTAAAACCTGTTGTCTATTTCTGGTATTACCTCAGACAATTTTATTTTAGGTTGGTGAAGTACCTCTGAAATTAATGATATATCACCAACTAAGTCTTTTGGTAAATCACTAGAATTTTGGTAATTTGGAGTTTTTTCAAGGTAAGAACCAAACAGATTACATATTTTGCGAATTGATAGTATTTCAGGACCACCAATATTATAAGTCCGACTTGCCGAATTATGTAAAGAAGCCGTTAAAACTTTTACAACATCATTTACATGGATAGGATTAATTTTGATTCCATCCCCGGAACTAAGCTCTATAGGTTTGCCCGCAGCCACATTATCAAAAAGTCTAGGTATTAGCATAGACCTATTCTGCGACTTGCCGTACACGAAAAAAGGCCTCAAAATTATAACCTGTAATTCTGATGCGTAACTTTGTACAAGAATTTCACTACAAGCCTTGCTTCCAAGGTAATACCCTAATTCACCAAAAGGAACAATAGGTTCATTTTCCAAAAAAGGTTCTTTTCCATTTCCATAAACGCCACCTGATGATGCATATGTGAAGTTTTTTACACCTGATTTTTTTGCATAATCAAGTAATTTAGCTGTAGAATTTATATTAACCTGAAAAACATCGGGAGCCCCAGCAGGGAAATCACGAAACTTGTCCGATTGGGCTAAATGGTAGATTACATCAATATTAGTAGGTAACTCGCTAATTTCCCAGTCTGATGATAGATCAACCAAAACGGGTTCATAATTAGCTTTATTGTAAATTCGCCTTGTAACTCCATATAGGGTGTGCCCTAAGTTGGATAATTCCACCGATAAATGACTACCTAATAGGCCAGTAATACCTGTTATTAAAATGTTAGACATCTAGTATTAGTTACCTACTTTTATCAACAATCCTGTTATTTACTAAAGGATGCTTTATTTTTGGTGAACGATTTGGATATTCACCAAGAATCGGATGAAATAGATTTATTAAATCAACATCTTTATTGTGAAGTACTTTATCGTAAATTGAATTGAACATATATTGCGCAGTTTTGAAAGAATGATATTTTTTTACATACATTCTACCTGCCTGACCTAAATTTTTTCTTAGAATTGGATCTGTGACCAAATTTTGGATATCTTTTTTTATACTTTCAATAGAACTAGTTAAGATAGGACATTCATTTAAGAATGAATATCTCCTGAAGACTTTAGTGTAATCCTCATTTGATATGTCTGATATCACTGGGAGACCAGTGGCCATGCCTTCAATTGCACTCATTGCGTACCAAGGAGTTATTAGTTGTTCAATCAAAATGTCGGAATCTTTTAATCTCTGCTTTACATGATTATTTGGGACTCCCTCAAGAAGAATTAAATCAATTAAAAAACCTTCTGCCTTAAGGTCACTTACAGCTTTTATAATAAACTCAGTACCTTTTGCTCCACGATGATTAGGGGTGTGGATAATTTTCACTACCCCTTTAACTCCATTAGCGGATGAATAATCTGACTTATTACTCCAGGTATTCAAATCGATACAAATTGGTTGAGGAGTTAGGCAGTCCCACCTTGGCAGAGGTATTTGAGATCCAGCAATTATACAATCTGCATATTTAGTCCAATAACTTATTTTCCCCAACGTAAAATTTTCAAATTTTGCTGCATTAGGATATGAAATCATCAAACCATTCTTCATCGTCATATCAGTGATGCGTGAATAAATATGCGAATCGGATCCATATGGTATGATAATTATTTTTATATTAAACAAATTATATAAGATTCTCTCCATTCTGTAGAAGAAAGATCTATGCTGAATCATGATTCCTCTAAATGTTCCATGCACTACAGTTCCATGCAAGAGGACATAAATAATTCCTAAAAAAGGACCTAAACATGATTTCAATTTTTGAGGAAAAATAAATGGACAAAAATCATGATAATATAAATCGAAATCTTTTTTTTCATGAATGTTAAACCAACCATTCATGAGAGTAACTGATTGGTAACCTCCTTCTCTCATTGCATCCGACCAATACTTGTAATTAATTAGAGGAGTAGAACCCCAAATTAATTTGCATTTTTTCCTAAGTATAAAAATTAAAGGTAAAAATATACATAGTAGTATAGCTAAAAGAGACTCGATAATAAAAAGATTTAGTCTTATAAAAAATATTTTTATATCTTCCATAAATTACCTCAAGAAATGAATAAATTTTTAATTGAAATACTGAATTGTTTTCTTAAGCCCGTCAGCATAACGATGAATTCTGTCATCCTCAATTGGGCTGAGGACAGTGTTAAATAAATTAGGCACTATTTTCTCAGCATTAGGGCAAGCACCTTCGTCATAATTAAGCGTGCCCTTGTAATGTGGACACATGGTAGGGCAACCTCTTCCAAGTTCAGAGTCAGGAAAAGCTCGAGGTTGAGAAAATATCGGATATCTGTAGGCAGGGCTCGGGTCTAATCCAAATGCACCATAAGGCATGAAAGAGGGAAGAAAATAATCTGCACCATTTTCACGCAATAGTTTCATAAATTGCTCATAATCTATGCCATATTGTTCACCATCAAACTTACTTGCCCATATGTGATAAGCAGACCAATTCGATGAGATAATCTTTTGAGGTACAAACCATTCACATCCCTCTATCGCCTCCGAATATAAATTGGCTAAATCATGATCTTTTTGAACATATGACTTTGCAGGTTCCCACTGAGCATGAATCACCGCGGATAGAATTCCTGAAAGCGAGTAATTCCAAGTCAACCTATCTGGTACACGACCAAAACCTTTATCTTTTGACTTTTCTTCAAATTCAGGAGTATTAATTGTTAAGAAGCCTCCCTGACCAGCACTCAGTTGCTTGCGATGATTAAAACTAAAAGCTCCAAAATGCCCAAATAAGCCAGCATATTTATCATTTTGCGTTGCAAACAAACAGTGAGCACAATCCTCAACTACCGGAATGTGGAATTCCTCTGAAATTTTCATAATTTCGGCCATATCGCACATGCTACCGAAATGATGAGTGCAAATTATTGCTTTTGTCCTCTCAGAAATTTTATCCCGAATAGAATTAGGACAGATATTGAAAGTATCCATCTGTACATCTGCAAACACTGGCACAGCATTTGCATACATAGTAGCCATTCCAGCAAAAACAACTATTGGATCAACTATAACTTCATCTCCTGGACCCACTCCAATTGTCTGCAAAGCTAAATGCAAAGATCCCATACATGAGTTAGTAAGCATGACCCGATTTGTTTTATAATCAGCTGAGATTACCTCCAATAACTCTGCATTCATAATTTTTTCTGACTTCGTATCTTGGTTCAGATCCAACCATTTTTTTAAATTTTTAAACTCGTTATCACTGTATTGCCTAGTCGCCATAATATTTATTGTTATTTCTAATTTGAATAGTAAGAATTTATATAAAAAGATAAAATAAACATATTGAATTAAAGTTTAATTGGAATACCTTTTTGAATTGAATTTTGAATTGCATCTAAGGCTTTGAAATTAGCTAAAGCTTGAACATAAGAATTCATCGGATTACATTCTTCTTCGATTGATCTAATAAATTCTTCATATTGCAACTGAAGGTCTAATTTCTCTTGTTTCACTAAAAATTTTTCACCTTCATGCACTGAATCATTTTTTCGAACATATGATCGATTAGCGACAACTGCACCTTTACTAAACCAAAGTTCCAAGTCAAAATCATTTGGCTTAAATGCACTGCCAGAAGAGGTCAATTCGCCAATTACACCTGAAGAAAATTTTAAGGATACAATGAAGGTATCCACACCCCATTGCTCAGAAAGTTCAAAATCTGTTCCTCTAGCGAAAACTGATTCAATTCGACCACCAATCCATTGCATTAAATCGATACAATGAATAATACCTCCATGTAAAAAAGGGTTAATTCCATCTGGAAACTCTAACGACCAAGGTTTTGCTCGCTGGTTAACAGCATGCACAGCATTGTAGATATAGGTTCCCCGTATATACCTCAACTCTCCTTGTGTATGCTGACGAACTATTTCTTTAGGTATTGAGTACTGTTCTCTGTAACGACAGTTCATTCCCACCTGCAAGCGTCCATTACTACTGTTTAAAAATGAATTAATTTCCTCAAAATCACATTTTGTAAAGGCCAATGGTTTTTCACAAAAGACATGCTTGTTAGCTTTAAGAGCTAGGATTGTAAAATCTTTGTGGAATTGATCCGGGGTACAAATATAAACAATATCAATCTCTTTCCTAGAGATAGTTGCTTCATAATCTGATGAAGTATTTGAAAAACCAAATTCATCTTTAAATGAATAAGCTTTATCTTCGCTTTCTTTTGTTGAACAAATTGTGTGTAAAGAAGCAGAAGGTAAAACTACCAAATTCTGGCAATGCTTTCTTGCCATAAAGCCAGTACCTATTACTGCTATGTTGTATTTTTCTTTTTTCATAAAAATAAGTTAAATAAAGTCTTTCATTCTTTTCGTTTTTAAGTTCAGAGCTTTGATTTGTCTGCAAAGATCAATGAAAATTGTTCTTACCCCAAGGCCTTTATTTACATAATTAAACATATTTTTTGTATTAAACGTTATTCTAGAGTTTTCATATCTATTTACTCTATCAGTATTTAAAAAAATATGAACAGGATGGAAATTATATACTTTTAGCCCCTTTTCTTTAAGGTCAAAAAATTCGGGTTTTTTGAAAGAATATGCTAGTTCCAAGTATTTGTCATCAGACCAAAAAAACGGTAAGCTCCAAAAGTTTTTAGCTCTTAAAACTGGTAGCAGATACTGTTGCCCAAATAAAAATATATTACTCTCGTACTGGATCGATAAAGATTTTAAATCTGGCAACATTCGAGAGGAGAATGTAAGACAGTGCGATCTTGTACCAGTGGCTTCTGGATATATTTCTTTTAATATACTTAATGCATCAATCCTCCATTCAAACTTTTCATCTAAGAAGTTTGGATGGAGGGCTATTTCATACCGATCTTGGTCTAGAGACTGTAATAGAGATGATTCATTTGTAGCGAAAAAAGTAGCAGAAAGGTCGTACTCTTCCAAAATTTCTATTGTAGTTTCAAGAAATGCGTCACACAACCAGTCTGTATCAAATGTAAGACATACCTCATTTTTAGCCTCTAACACCATCTAGCTAAACCAAATCCACTCTTACCAAATTCATTACCGTTAAAAAGCATATAACGCTGATCTCTGTGTTCAAAAACATAAGGATAAGTAACGGCTTTGTTGTCCCAAGAGCTTTCATCTTCAGATGGAAGAATTTTAGATTGTGGGGCATCATCCATTCGAGTGAAACATAGCCCATTAACGGATTGGCCATATCCAATCCGATACTGATCAACAGATTTTTGAACATATGGGTACCAAACCTCATAACCAGAATGAGTAGGCAAAACGCACGCTCTTGCTATATTTGTATCTCTTGAACCCAAGCTAATTGCTGTATCGCCTGTCTTTTCCCAAGTGTAGCCGTCCTTAGAAATTGCAGTCTTAATGTCATAACGAGATCTAAGTTTGTTAGTTTCGTCATATAATAACTTAATGCCGGAGGCATACCACATCATCCATTTACTCTCGGAGATTTTTAAAACAAATGGTGCCATAACTGCCCAAGGATCAATCTCGTCACGCCCCAAAATCGGAGCTTTACTGTATCGTTCGAAAGTAGACCCACCATCTTTACTTATAGCCAATCCAATTGAAGAATAAAATAATCCTCTAAGACCAGCATTCCATCCGGCATAATAAAACATCAGATCATCACCTGAACGAACAAGTGAAGTAGCATAGATTCCATCACAATCGAAGTGTCCCAAATCCCCGAAACTTATAACTGGCTTTTCTGAAATATGAGTAATTTCTACTTTGTCTCTAAGTTTAATTTCAATAAAACCAACTTGATTCCTGAGAAAAGAGTCTCTGGTTGAAAAATAAATTCTAAAATTATCCTCTCCTAAATATAATGGTGTGGGAACCGTGGCATGAGAACAGATCCAGTCTCGTTGCTTGTTTGCCACGAAAATTTTCCCCAATTTCTCCCACCCCATATTATTTTTTTACCAAAATAGTCCACTCGTAGAGCGGATAATCATGGATCAATGATACTTGTTTCGAGAAGTTTACCTTGCAATAGTTGAACCAGTAGCAGGGGTCACCATAAAAAAGATGAGATTCTTCCCAATCTACATATTTGCTTAAAAGATTAAAACTAAACCCAAGCTTGGAAGAATCGTTGATCATATGAAGAGTTTCCTCAATGAATTTCTTCCAGTCATCATAGGTTGATTCAAACCGGACATTGAAAGTTCCGGAAACAAAAGTAAAATCCGCGGGAGTAGAAATCTTGCTCGAATTAATGAGATTAAGGTCACCCTTAAAGCCTTTCAGACGCTCTTTTGACTTACTGAGCATTTCTTCGCTTAAGTCGTATCCATTATAACCTTCTACAGAGTATTTTTTTTGCAAAAGATACTCCAAGTGGGCTCCGAATCCGCAACCATAGTCATTTACAGAGAATGAACCATCCTTCATGGGGATTACCTGATTCAACTTCTCAAAGCGTAATTCCTGCGAATCAGCCGTCGGCCACCCAACCGCTTTCGATTGATCACCGTGCTCAGACAAGTTGCCTGAATAAAGATTAGAAATTTTGTCTAAGGTATCGTCCATGATCTAGAATCCCAAAGCTTCACTGTCTTTGGGAAATGGTTTTGTCCTAGAGGCCAGGAAAACTTCCTTGGCCTTGGTGCTTTTTGTAATAAGGGTGCCAGCTCCGATAAGACATTCATCAGCAATTTCAAGGCTGTCGTGAAAAGTGGCATTAACACCAACGAAAACATTATTCCCGATTTTGCAGGATCCGGAGACAACAACATGGGATGAGATAAAGCAATGATTTCCAATGCTCGAATGGTGACCTATATGATTGCCACTCCACAAAACCGTATTGTTGCCAATCTTTACATAAGATTGGATAGTATTTTCCTCGAAAACAAATACATTATCACCAATTTCAGCAGTGGTGCTTATGGTTGCCCTCGGATGAATAAAACTAGCCAAACAGAAACCAAGACTTTTTATTTCCTCATACACGGACTGTCTCATCCTGTTCATGTTTTTATAGCCAATTGCAACAAAAGCTTCTATGTCATCAGGAGAATGCTTGTCGGGCAAGTCCTCGATGGCAATGAGTGGCATGCCGTAGATTACATCGCTCTCCTTATACTGATTGTGACAAGTGAATCCCAATACATCGTAGTCCGAAAGTTCCACGAAATAATCCCTCGCGATTTGTGCCTGAGGACCAGTTCCGACTATTATTAATTTCTTTTTATTTTTACTCATTTTCAGTTTCCACTAATTCGCTAAATGGAAGAACGAAGAAGCCTGGATAGTCTTTAAGTAAAGCCCCTTTACTTGAAAACCGAACCCTTTCATTAAATAATTTTGTATAATAGTAGTATGGGTAGTCACTCGTCCCCCATTTCTTTTTAAAATCGTATACCCCTGTTTGGCTCAGCCAGGTGCCTCCCCAATTCCAATTTTTACATCTCTTGTTTGCTGCATCTTGCATTGCCTCGAAGATAACAAGGGTCAAAGCCTGAGTGTTTCGATGTTCGGATTTTATAACTGGTGTAAAGTATTCCGCGGTTCCATTAAAGTAGAAAAGCAACAATGCCGCAACCGGTTCACCCTCTTTTGAACCAATATAAACGGACCACATATCAGAAGGCATTTCTGAAAGCAATTTCTCAAAAAAATTCCATGATTTATGTAACCCTTGAATAGACTGCATGTTCTCAACATGAACTTTATAGAGAAACTCGAGTGAACTTCTTTCATTACCTGAGCTTACATTTATACCTTCCTTTTGAGCTCTTCTAATATTTCTCGGTCTTGGATCATCAAATATTTTTATTAAATCATCCTCAGGATTTTCTGGTAAATGGGTGATCTGACCTGTGCGCTCGTCTTTAATAAAGCCATCAACGGTGTTTTCATATATCTCATGATCCATCTGCAAGGGATTTGTCGTAATGGTTGCGGAGCAGGCGTTTTGGCTTTGTGCATAATCAAAATATTTTTTAATTATTGTCACCTTTATTCGTGTATTGGAGATGCTTTGAAGAACTCCTCCATTGCTTCCATAATATGGTAAAGAATTAAACACTGTACCAAATTCGCCGGCCTTACTTTGAGCAAAAGGTAAGGCACCTAAAATCCCTTTTTCATCCTTTGCAATGATCCATCCTGGTGAAGCATCAAGGTGTTTTGTAATCAATTCTATGAAGCCTGGATATGAATAAATTAATGAATTAGGGCACGCAGAAACAAATTCGTTTATTTCATCGTCACCACTTCCATCAATTACTTTTAGTCGCATTTTACTTGTAACTTGCTCGTACAGTTCAAAAAGCCTCCAAGAACTTATTTACACTAATCAATGACCAAATGAGCAATCTTCTGTTTTGCTGCCCCGTTAAGTGATCGTTTACTAAAGACTTTGTTTCACCAACATCCAAATAATTAAAGATTGGAGAATTTTCGTCTAACAATTTTCTGCGAACGAACTCAATGCTTTCTCCCCTAAACCAGCTAGCATCTGGCGAAGAGAACCCCTGCTTCTTCGCCTTGATAATATCCGTAGGAATATACCTCGACATCATGTCTCTGAGGATTTGCTTACCATCGTTTGTTTTTTGGAAATAC
>Ga0209335_10003415_pt1 | contig 15853 bp, 9 predicted proteins | sample COG_09_FD_184753 | JGI IMG/M metagenome (GOLD analysis project Ga0209335, IMG submission 184753) | Pelagic Microbial community sample from North Sea - COGITO 998_met_09 (SPAdes) (version 2) | ecosystem: Environmental > Aquatic > Marine > Neritic zone/Coastal water | place: Helgoland, sampling...
TTGGAAAATCAGCCTGGTTTTACAAGTATTGATATCAAAATGAAATTATTTACCTCCACGTATACTGCAGAATTGGTGGCATACGACTATATGGGGGAGTACGAAAAAGGTATTGAAGTAGTTGATGATATTGTAGCAGGAATTGATAAATACAAAGATAAAATCAGTAAGGAAGAAGAGATATTGTTCTACTATAATATTGCTTATGTGTTTTTTGGAGCGAATTTCTTAAAGAATGCTTTACGTTGGTTAAACAAAGTAATTAATGACAACGAATCTAACCTCAGACAAGATGTATACAGCTTCGCACGGTTATTTAGTCTTGTGATTCACTACGAATTAGAAAACTACGATTTGCTCGATTATATGGTTAAATCTACATCTCGATTCTATCAAAAAAGAAGAAAGGAGTTCGGTAGAGAGTATAAATTTGAAACAATCTTTATTAAATACATAAAGAAATTGGCAAAATCCTCAGATAATAGAGATAAGCAAACCATACTATTCGCCAACCTAAAAGCTGAAATGCAAGTGGTGCTTACTGAGAATTATGAAAAAGTAGCATTAAACTACTTTGACTTTAGCTCATGGGTAGATTCTAAAATTGAGAATCGATCTTTTATGGAAGTTAAGAGCGAATTGAGCAAGCAGAAAACAACACTTATAAGTTAAATATTCCAGTATAGTTTTGGGGGGTAATTTGTCTCAATTCTTCTTTTATTGAGTCATTTACATCTAATGTGTCGATGAAATCGTGTATTGTAACTCGATTAATAGTCTTATTACTTCGAGTTAATTCTTTTAACGCTTCATAAGGGTTAGGATATGCTTCCCTTCTTAGAATCGTTTGTATTGCTTCGGCGACAACCGCCCAGTTTTCCTCTAAATCTTTATCAATAGCTTCGTTATTCAGTAAAAGTTTGTCTAAACCTTTTAATAAAGAGCTGTAAGAAATTAAAGTATGTGCAAATGGGATTCCAATATTACGCAGAACGGTTGAGTCTGTTAAGTCACGTTGTAATCTCGAAATAGGCAATTTGGCTGCTAAATGCTCAAAAAGTGCATTAGCTATACCGATATTGCCTTCTGAGTTTTCAAAATCGATTGGGTTAACCTTGTGCGGCATTGCGGAAGAGCCAACTTCACCAGCCTTTATTTTTTGCTTAAAATATCCCATTGAAATATAAGTCCAAACGTCCCTATCTAAATCCGTGACTACGTTGTTAAGCCTTTTAAAACCATCACAAAGAGCTGCAATATTATCATAGTGCTCAATTTGTGTAGTTGTTTGCGAACGATCTAAGCCAAGAGTGTTGTTTACAAAATTATTAGCAAAATCAACCCAATGAATCTCAGGGTATGCTACTTTGTGAGCATTGAAATTCCCTGTTGCTCCGCCAAATTTGGCTGAATTAGGTATAGATTTTATTTGAGCGTATTGAATCTCTAACCGCTCAACAAAAACAAATAATTCTTTACCCAAATTGGTGGGGGAGGCAGGTTGGCCATGCGTTTTAGCAAGCATAGAGATATCTTTCCACTCTTGCACCAACTTTTTTAATTTAGCTATAGCCTCATCTATTAAAGGGAAAACGACTTCAGATAAAGAGTCTTTAACAGAAAGTGGAACGGAGGTATTATTAATGTCTTGTGAGGTGAGTCCAAAATGGATAAATTCAAGGTTAGTAGCTGGAACAATGTCTTTTAATTTTTCTTTGATAAAATATTCAACCGCCTTAACATCATGGTTGGTTATTTTTTCAATTTCTTTTATTGCCTGTGCATCTTCTGTTGTAAAGTGCTCGTATACTTCTCTTAATTTAGGGTACAATGATTTGTCGAAATCAACCAATTGTGGCAACGGTAGTTCACATAAAGCAATGAAGTATTCAATTTCTATTTTAGTTCTATACTTAAATAACGATGATTCAGAAAAATAATTTTCTAAAGGTTGTGTTACCCTTCTGTACCGACCATCTATTGGCGAAATTGCAGTAAGTGTTGATAATTCCATAATTGTGTGTTGGTTTTGATTGCGAAATTAAAAAAATGGCTTTCATTGTTTAGTATAAAATTGAGTTTTATCTTACGATGTAAGAGTGCATTTTGAATCAATGTAAATTATTTGGAAATCAAAGCGATTAATATGATAAAGCTTTTGACTTCAATTACATTTCTTTCAATCATTGGATTAGGAAATTTATTGGGGCACACAATTGTTACTAATGACCCTTAACTAAAGACGGTAGTTTAGAAGAATGTACTGGTATCTATTGTGAATATTGCCCAAATGGGCTAACTGCCAATGGCAATGTTTCACAAAGCATGACTTTGGAAGTGGTTAGATAGTTATTATGTTTAGTTACGTTGCAATGGGGGTTGCTTTTGTAACCCCTTTTCTTTTGGAATAAATCCATATTTTTACCGTTCTAAAATCATGTTGAAACAAATACAAATCGGATTTTCGGCCTATAGAAAGGCATCGAAATTTATCCTGAAGAATAGGCTATCTTGGTTTTACCTAATGCCCTTATTCTTAAATGTATTGCTATTTGCAGCAACAATCTATGGTACTGATTTTCTTACAGAAGGCATTACCAATTGGTGTTTGGAGTACTTTGGTTTAGAAAAAGGTGGTGAGTATTACGAAACAGTAGGAGTCATTATTTGGTGGTTTTTCTATGTGATAATCAAACTTATATCATGGATTATATTTCACTTCGTTAGTGGTGGATTAATACTTATAATTTTGTCACCCGTTCTGGCATATTTATCCGAAAGAACTGAGAAAATACGGAAGGGAAATGAATATCCTTTCAATTTGAATTTATTTATAAAAGATGTAGCGAGAGGAGCCATAATAGCTGCTCGAAATACGATTCTTCAATTGATAATAATGGCACTTATAATATTGTTGGCATTGATTCCTTTAGTTCAGTTTGTTACACCATTTTTACTATTTATTGTTGCAGCGTATTACTATGGATTTTCTTTTATGGATTACACTTGCGAACGAAGAAGACTTACTTTAAAAGAAAGTGTAAGATTTATGAGGAACAACAAAGGCTTGACTCTAGCAAATGGGTCAATTTTTGCCGGGGCTATAATGATTCCTTGGGTTGGAGGTTTATTAGCCGGTTTTGTTGCTATAAATTCAGTGGTCGCGGCTACAATTTCTGTATACGAAGCAGAAGATAAAAACTTGCTAAAATAATGAGCACATCTATAGTCGCGGTATCTTATTTGAATACAACTCCATTTATCTATGGAATTCAACAAAAATTACCAGATTCAGAGTTCGAATTGGCTCTAGAGCATCCAGCAAAATGTGCATCAGTTTTGTTAGAAGGTAAAGTAGATATTGGTCTTGTGCCTGTGGCAGCTCTTCCCGAATTAGAGGGGTATCAAATTATATCCGATTACTGTATTGGGTGCAATGGTGAGGTAGAAACGGTTTGCTTGTATAGTGATGTTCCTCTGTCTGAAATTCAAACTATTTACCTAGACTATCAATCAAAAACATCGGTAAATCTTATTAAAATCCTTGCAAAGGAATTGTGGAAAATCAATCCAACATGGAAGGAAGCTGACACACATTATATCGATAATATTACTGGAAAAACTGCCGGATTAGTAATTGGTGATAGAACGTTTGATTTAGTTGAAAAATACAGGTATACTTTCGATTTAGGCGTTGAATGGAAAAGACTCACAGGATTGCCATTTGTTTTCGCTTGTTGGGTTGCTAAAAAGGAAGTTCCAAATGGTGTAAAAACTAAGTTTAATGAAGCATTAAAATATGGAATCGACCACAAGGAGGACTTGATTTCAGAACTGAAATTAGAATCAGGAGTAGACCATTCAAATTATTTAAAAAACAGAATATTGTTTACAACAGGAGACGAAGGTAGAGAGGCAATAAACCTTTTTTTAAATTATTTGTCAACTCCAATTATAATTAGTTAGGATAATACCGATTATGCTTTTATATTTGGTGTTACAAACCTAATTATTAGCATGAAGGCAATTTTACGCACCGTTATCCTAGTTTTCTTAATTTCTATTACTCAGTTTGGATTTGCACAGCAAGATACAACCAAAAACGCTTTCGAAAAAGGTTTAGATCAGTATAAACTGCAAAAAGCAAAGCACCTATTGTTTAGTTACGATTTCAATGGTGCTTTGGCTGCTTACGAAGAAATTCATGCAGAAAACCCAGATAATCCTATTGTGCAATATAGAATTGGTGAGGTTCATTATGCGCTTAGAGATTACCAGTCAGCAATCAAATTTATGGGCATGGCTGTTGAAGCAGAACCTATTATTGAGGAAGATGCCCGAGTTAAATATGCCATGGCACTGCAAAGAGTCGGTGAATTTGATAAAGCAATTACTCAGCTTATGAGCTATAAGGTTGATTTGAAAGAAAGCAAAACCAAAAGAATTGAAGAAATTGAAATGATGTTAACGGGTTTAAGCTATGCTAAAGATGCAGTAGCCAATCCATACGATGTCAATATTGAAAACATGGGGACCGATATTAACTCAGCGTTTGATGATTATGGGGCTTCTATTTCCTCCGATGAAAAAACGATAATATTTACATCAAGAAGGCCAGATACAAAAGGTGGTGCTACCGACCCAAACGATGGTAAATATATGGAGGATATTTATATTGCAGAATGGAATGCAGAAGGAAATAGGTGGAACAAAGCTGAAAGTATCAAGGGCAGGTTGAATACAGAGTTTCACGATGCTTGCTTAAGTATTTCTCCAGACGGCCATAATATTTATGTGTACAAGAATTTTGGTGAAAGTGGGAGTGGTGAAATATACGTTTCAAGGTTGAGCTCTTCTGGTAAATGGGGCGGCCCGAAAGATTTGGGTAATCTAATAAACACCTCTTATTTCGAGAGTTCAGCTTCAATAACTTCGGATGGTCAGTTTCTGTATTTCTTGAGCGAGAGAAAAGAAAAAACTTCGCAAGGCATGTCGGACATATGGATGGCTGAACGTTTATCGAGAAGTGAGTGGAAAGAACCTGTGAATCTAGGTCCCATTATTAATACCCCTCATGATGAGCGCATGGTATTTATACACCCTGAAGGAAATATTTTGTTTTTCGCATCTGATGGTCATATTGATAAATGTGTCGGAGGATACGATATATATATGAGTGAATATAGAGATAGTGCATGGCAGGAACCAATAAATATCGGATACCCAATTAATACGGTAAATGATGACATTAACTTTGTACTTTCTTTTGATGCTAAAACTGCTTATTATTCGGGATATAAAGAACCATCTATAGGAGGAAAGGATATTTTTAAAGTTGACGTTTCAGAGCATGCAATTATTAAAGATGTAAGAGAAAGATATGTCACAATATCTGGTAAAATTGCTGACGGGTCAGCAAATAATGGCCCCATGAAAGTTACCCCAAAGATTATTATTACAAACTCAGAATCTGGTGATGAAGTTAAGGTGATGAAGGTCAAGACCCCTACTTATTCTGTGAAACTTGAACGAGGAAATAAGTATAAAATGCAGATCTCGGCAGGTGGGTTTAAAATCCAGGAAGCTACTATTGACTTAACCGTAGAAGATAAAAATCCTACCATCAATATGGATTTTACAATGGTGAGGTAAGAATCAGACTCTTTTGTTTTAATTTGATTTTTGATTTTTATATTAGTTCTGTATTCAATTCTTAAGAATTCGGTGCGGTGATGACTAGAAGGTCCTTTATTTTAAAATCATATCTTTATTGGTTTACTGGCTATTAAAAAGATGATGAAATAAGTGGTTCAGGCAATTATTTTAGCTTTAAAGCTACCGAAAAAGACCATTAACCCAACAGTACTAAACACGTAATATAGAAGATGAAAAAGAGAATTATGAAATTAGGGTGGTTATCAATGGCAGTGCTATTGTTATTAGGGTGTAATACTTCGAACAATTTAATCACCAAACGTCAGCACATGAAAGGTTATCACGTAGATCTAAGGCTGACCAAGAATAAACAAGCTAAAGAATACGAAGAAGAAGTTGCAGAACGACAAGAGACTCACAGGTTAGAAACAGAGGTAGTAGAAGTTTATCAAGCGGAACTAGAACAATTGTATGTAAACACAAATAACAACATCCACTTACCTGAAGAAGAGGGTCAATCTTTGTTCAGTACAGAAGAAAGTATAATCACAGATGAAGTAGCATCAGTTACTATAGAAGAAAGTGATGCCGATACTAAGAAACATAAAAGGAATCTAGAAACAGAAGACCAACCTACCGAAGTCTTGCCGTCATCAAAATTCAATAAAAAAAGCAGTTCAATGCAACCGGAGGATACTACAGGACCTAATCCTGATGAATTGGCTGACAAGGCGTTTCTCTACCTTTTTTTGAGTTTGATTCCATACGCTGGAGTAGTATTTGCCGTTTTGTCTTTAATTTCGGCTATCAGAGCCTGGAATCGCAGAGATGAATTTACTGAAGAAGATAGTGAATGGAAGTCCATAGTGGCTCTGATTGTTGGGATAGTGGGTATAGTAATTTTGGCTATCTTTTCAGTTTTGTCCACCGCTTTCTTGCTATTATCGATCGGTTTTTAGAAGTATTTCTGAACAAAATCCAAAACAGTTGTTAGGTGATTTTTTCCATTGTGATCAAAGACGAATTAAAGATCACACACTTACCACTTTTATTGGGGCAGTATAAACCAGCAATTTAGTCACTAAATCAAAACCAATTTCGTTTAGCGCATCTCCATATTGGGTAATCTGCTTTGCGTGAGAGTTACTAATTAATCCAGTTTTGTAATCGATAACAACCACGGAATTATCTTTCATAGCGACTCTATCTGGACGAAGAACAGCACCATTTGCAAAGATAATTTCAGCTTCATTTTTTACTTGGTATTCTTTTGAAAAATAGATTTTCAGGTCTTTATGATTTATTATTTGAAGAATATCTTTTTCTAATTTTTCGAACTCTTTAGTTGAAATAAATCCTTCAGATTTTAATTGCTTTAGGGCCTTTTCAGTATCAGAACTACATTCAATTTTTGATAACGTGTAGTGCAACAGCTTACCGTAATCTTTTTTTGAAGTGGAGCCATCAGTTTCCCAAATGTCATCGGCCTGCAAGCTAATTTGAACTCTAGGCTTCCAGTGGTTAAAAACACTTTGCTTTAGGGTGAGGGTTTTTACTGGTATTTTATTGTACTTTGAAATAGCAATTTCTTCGCCCATTGTAAGCGAATTGGTAGCTTCGTTCCAGTTTTCTGAGTGCTTAACAAAATCAATGAAACTGGTAGATAAATCGTGGTATTTGTAATCAGATGAAATTATATACAGCCGATCTTCTGGACGAGTAAAAGCAACGTAAAGCAAGTTAATATTGTCGAGTAATGTTTTGTTAACCTCGGCATCATACTTGCTTCTATACTGTGTTTTTTGCAAGTTTTTGTTTACACTAACTAATGCGGAGGGGATATTTACTTTTAATTTTTCAGTATCAATCCATAGGTTGTCGGCTCCCTTAGACTTCCAATTAGCAAAGGGAAAAATAACCACAGGAAACTGCAGTCCTTTTGACTTATGAATAGTCATAATTGTAATAGCGTTTTCACCTTCTGGTATTTGAATTGATAGACTATCTTTTTTGTTTACCCATTGGTCTAGAAATTCACCAATAGAGCTGCCCGATCGATTGTTTATTTCGTGAACAAATTGAAGAAATCCTAATAGATAAGGATCGTTTTCTTGATTCAGTCCAAAAATACGAATGAGCTCTTCTATGGTTTCGTACAAAGACTTTTGTAATAGTTGCTCAGAGTTAAATTCGGAGAAATTAGATACGATAAATTTGTCAAAGCTTGAAACAGAACTGAATATAGTCTTTAATTTGTTATGCCGATTTCCCTCAGGTAGAATAGAATTGGCGATGCTAATTTTCGCTTCGTCATTATTTTTATTGAGTAAATACTTAAGAAGTGAAATTATCAGCTTGACTTGCGGATTGCCACTTATCAATAAACTATCGGAAGAAATAACAGGTAATTGGTTTTCAACTAAAAAGTTCGCAATATCGTTTGCGTCTTTTCTCTTTCTGCAAAGAATGGTAATATCTTTTAAAGAATAGCCATCTTCAACAACTTGCGCAATAGTGCTTAATGTGGTTGCCTTTGTTTCTTCAATGTAGCTTTCTTCATCTACTCTATGAAGAATTTTAAGCGACACATGCCCACCCTTTTTTTCTTCTAAAGACCCTTGACTCTGCTTGTCGTAAATATCTCTATAGTTTTCATGTATTTTTTTGCTGATGTTTTCGAAAAACCAATTATTGAAATCAACTACCTGTTTTTTTGATCGGTAGTTTGTGTCTAACACTTTTTGTTGGTAGTTTCTTTTTAAAGAATCTGCTCGTTCGGCAACAATGTCTTTATCGCCATATTTGGAGCTGATATGTGGTAGCTTGGCAAATTGTTCTACTTCACCACCTCTCCAGCGATAGATAGCTTGTTTCCCATCACCAACTAACATGTTAAAATTACCTGTAGAAAGAGAGTTATCGATTAGAGGAAGTAAGTTTTGAAATTGTAATTCCGAGGTGTCTTGAAACTCATCTATCAAGTAATTACGATAACGTTCCCCAAGTCGTTCGTAGATAAAAGGTGCCGGTTCGTTTAGTACAATTTGTGCAATTTTCTTATTAAATTCTGAGATATGGAGAATATTTTGCTCTTGTTTAATAAGGTTAATTTCTTTTTCAATTTCGTTAAGAACCGCTACGGCATAAATATTCTTTTCAATAGATTGGTATAAAATTAAATCAGCCAATGAAGCTTTAACAACAACAAGTGCTTGTTGATAAAGAGCTATGAGCTCTTCCTTAATATTTTCAATGTTAGCTTTGTCAGCAGGCGAACATTTGCCTGAAAACCATTTATCTTCATTTATGGCTTTCTGCAACGTAGCAGTAGGTTCCAAGCTTTTAATCACCACATTACTTAAGTATTGAAAATATTTAGGAAGTGAGCCCCTAGAAAAAGAGCTATGGTTAACAGAGTTGCTATCAATAAGCGCGAGACCTTTTTCGCCAATACTTGAAATAGCATCTTCTGCTTCCTTAACTTTTTTATTTATAGAACTACGAAGTTTTGAAAAATCAGATAACTTTAGCTTTTTAAGCTTCTCAACATGCAACTGCCCTTCTTCTTGCAGTAGATTCTTGGCGTAATCCTTTATATCATTTTCAATGTGCCAACTCTTTTCATCATCAGTTTTTCCTTCTATAAACTCGATAAGCACTTTTGTTAACCCAGCGTTTGTGCCAACCTGTTCTAGTAGCTGGTCAACAGAAGTTGAAATGAGCTGTTCGCCATCCATTTCAACCTCAAAATTGATGGGTATTTTAAGGTCGTAAGCAAACGTTCGTACAATTTTGTGTACGAATTTATCAATAGTGCTTATACCAAAATCAGCATAATGGTGCAAAATATGCTCTAATGTTTTGGAAGCGCGTTTTCGTAAACTTGATTCGTCTTTATTGAGTTCTATGCATAGGGTGTCGAGCATGTCAAACGGCTCATTGGAGGCACATTGCGTTAGCGCACCAATAATTCGCTCTTTCATTTCGTTCGCAGCTTTATTAGTGAAGGTAATCGCCAAAATACTTCTGTATCGATCTGGTTGATCACTTCCTAATGCAATTTTAAGGTATTCTTTTACAAGGGTGTATGTCTTTCCGCTGCCAGCGGAGGACTTATATACAGTAAAATTTCTATTAGGAATCACGGGGTCAAGATAAACATAATTTGACTAATTGTTAGCTGTTGAAATTTAGCAATCCACTAATTTAATTAATAGAGTGGTGTGATATTAAACATAAAAGATACTGTTTACGTATCTTTACATAAATAATGATTTATGAGAACGATTATCACAATAATATTTATAGGTTTAGTATACGTAACGTTGGCACAAAACTATGTGCCGAATCAGTTAATTGTTCAGTTAGAAAGCAAGAAATCAATTGATAAGTCGATTGAACAGGCGCAGGTTTTTTTGCCAGAGGCGGAATTTATTATGTTACAACCGTTATCAAAATCATTAAATATTTGGTTGGTGGGCTATAATGAGACTAATGTAACTTCTGAAAATGCGGTGGCAACTATAGAACGCGTTAGTTCTGTTGCTTTGGCGCAAGTAAATCATGCAGGTATTAAGAATCGTAATCAACCAAATGATGCTGAATATGGTCAGCAATGGTGCCATTTTAATTCAAATGATGCAGATATGGATACGGAAGAAGCGTGGGATATAACGACAGGCGGAGTAACTGCTTTGGGCGATACAATTGTTGTTGCCGTAATAGATGGTGGAGCAGACTTAACACACGAAGATTTAAATTATTGGAGAAATTACCAAGAAATTGAGGCTAACGGAATTGATGATGATAACAATGGTTATGTGGACGATTATAATGGATGGCACGTGTACAAAAATAGTGGAACAGTGTATGAAGATGATGATGTAAATATGGCTGGTTCGTGGGATGACCATGGGATTCACGTATCTGGAATAATAGGTGCAAAAGGTAATAACGGGATAGGAGTATCTGGTGTAAGTTGGAATGTAAAAGTTATGGCGATAAGAGGTTCTTCAACCGATGAAGCAGTGCTTGTGAAAAGCTATGGTTATGTTTATGATCAACGAATGATATATAACAGAAGCCAAGGAGATTCGGGAGCTTATGTAGTCGCAACAAATTCATCTTTTGGAGTTAATTACGGTGATCCAGCAGCCTATCCAATCTGGTGCGGTTTATATGATTCAATGGGTGAAGTAGGTATTTTAAGTGCCGTAGCAGGCCCCAATTTAGGGATTAATATTGATAATGAAGGCGATGTTCCTGGTGCTTGCCCTAGTGCATATACCTTATCAACAACGAATAGCCGTAATAATGATAATCGAAATAATGGAGCTGGATACGGTTTAGTTCATTGCGATATCGCAGCACCTGGAACCGATATTTATTCAACTATTGCTGGCGATTCTTATGGATTTAAAACAGGAACTTCCATGGCAACACCGCAGGTAGCTGGCGCAATTGGTTTAATGTACGCAGCAGCACCGGCAGCAATGTTAAGTAACAATTTGAATTACCCTTCGGTAACCGCAGCAACAATAAAGAGTTACATGTTAACCGATGGTTTCGATTCTATTGCTTCTATGGCTGGAGAAAGTGTAACAGGAGGTCGTTTGAATTTATTTAAAGCTTTGACAGCTCTTGAGCAATATGATACAACTTCGACTGAAATTTCAAACGTCAAACGTAAAACTTCAGGCTTCAAATTATCTCCAAACCCAGCATCGGATGTACTGATGATTTCTTCCTCAGAAGAGCCACAAAACATTAAAATTTATTCGATTTTAGGCGAATTGATTTATAGTAATATCATTTCCGGAACTACTAAAATTGATGTTTCTCAGATCGAAGCAGGACTTTATTTTGTCATTATCTCTAATGGTCAACGTGAGGAAACGCAAAGAGTTGTGATTACACGCTAAGCACAATCAGGTTTTCTGCTTCTTTTTCTTTGCCGCTGGAAACAAAATATTGTTTAGAATCAAACGATATCCAGCAGAATTAGGATGTAAATTCAAGTCTGTTTTTGGGTCATTTACATAGTGCTTATAGTCTGCCGGATCATGTCCCGCATAGAAAGTCCATTGTCCTTTTCCAAATGTGCCATGAATATATTTGGCGGTGTTTAAACTTTTTGTTTCTCCCATAATAATTACCTCTGGTTTTATATATTGTTTGTGGAATGCTGTTGTTTGACCAAAAAAACCTTTTACAACAGGAGTATGATTTTGACACAACATTGTAGGAACAGGATCCCATTTAGCTGAGAAGTCGAATAACGTAAAGTAGTCTAACTCTTCTGGTGTTCGCTTGTGTAATTTATCGGCATCGATTGAAGAATATTCATATTCTAAAGGGTTTTTCTTTAGTTGAAAATCTTTGAACGCAAATGTGTTATTGAAATCTAGTTTTTGTTGAGCTTGTGGATCTACACCGTCATGATCGTAAATGTTTTCACAGATGTCAACTCCATCTGCCGCAAGTGCAATATCATATGAATCTGTTCCAGAACACATTGTAAACAAAAAACCACCGCCGGCAGTGAAATTACGTATCGATTGTGCTACAGCTAATTTCAATTCAGAAACTTTTTCAAACCCCAGTTTAGCAGCCATTTCTTCTGATGCACGAACTTGTTCACGATACCAAGCCGCATTTTTGTACATCGAGTAAAATTTTCCATACTGCCCAGTAAAATCTTCATGATGTAGATGTAACCAATCATATAACGGAAGCTGACCATTTATTATTTCTTCATCGTAAACAACATCATAAGGTATCTCTGCGTACGTAAGAACAAGAGTTACGGCATCATCCCATGGAAGCTTACTCTTAGGTGAATAAACTGCTATTTTTGGTGGTTTTTCTAATTTAACCACGTCCATGTTTACCTCCGGATTAGCAATTTCTTGCTTAATTCCAATTGCCTGAGCGTTAGCAATTATTTCATACGAGACACCACGAATTACGCACTCATTTTCAATGGGTTGAAGGTGTTTAATGAGAAAACTTCCTCCTCTATAATTTAACAACCATTCTACTTCAACGTTTTGATTGAGTACCCAAAATGAAATACCATATGCTTTTAGATGATTTTTTTGACTATCATCCATTTGGATCAACAAATATGAACCGTAACTGTTTATTGAAAAACAAAAAACAAAAAATAAAAGCGTAATTCTTTTTATAAAATTCATGCTGTCGTAAAACGAAAAAAAAGTAAATTTAGTGAGCTATAATTCGAACTTCTGTTCTTCTATTTTTTGCTTTCCCTTCTGCGGTTTCATTAGTTGCAATTGGTTTAGATTCTCCAAGCCCTTTAGCAATAATTCTTTTTGTATCGATTCCTTTTTTTAAGAGGTAAGTTTTAACCGATTCAGCTCTTTTTTGAGAAAGCGTCATATTGTTAGAATCAGAACCATCACTATCTGTATGGCCAGATATTTCTATTTTAATATCTTTTTTTGGCAGCATCCATTCGTATAGGTCGTCAATAGCGCTATAAGAACCTGGTTCCAGTTCTGCGCTATTAGTTTTGTAGGTCACATCTAACGTCATGATGCTTGTATTTGTACTTTCTGTGGTTACAGTTAAGTCGAAACTATATGGCCCACCAGGTGACGGCATTTCTATTTGGTTTATGTTTTCTGCTCCGGAAAATCCTGAAACAACCATTTCATAAGTTACACCCTGTGGTATAAGCATTTCGAAATATCCTGTATCGTTTGATACCCCGTTGTATTCTTCTTTTGTTTTAGGATTGGTGAACGTAACGAGCTGCCCTGGAGCTATTTTGCCTTCTACGTCAATAACTTTAACCTTCAATAAAGCAGTAGCATCAGTTGGTACAAGTTTTTGTGCCCAACAAACGGAACCAATTAGAATCGCCAAAATTGTAGTCTTAAGTTTCATAGGAAGTGCTTTATAACTCAAATATCACAAAAATTGCAATACTGAGCGTCATGATTATGTTTAAAGTGCATTTCAGAATCAAAAAGTTTGCCAATTAATCCTATTAGTTCTTCTTCGAATTCAGATAAAATATCTTCGGTAAGTAATTCTTGCTTGTTAACATTAACAGGAATTAACCATGCACTTAATTTCCTAAATGAGATATTTCCTGAGATAATTTCAAATTTATTTTGTGGGTGCATCCTCTGGTACATAAGCGCATAAGCTAATAATTGGAAGGCTTTGGCCAATTTTTCGTCAGAAGTAATTTCGCTAAGGTCTTTAACCGTTACATTTTTCTTTTGCACAATCCCTGTCTTATAATCGACTATCCTAATCGTATTACCAATGCGATCAATTCTGTCAGCCTTTCCAGTTATTTTGAGTTGAACGCCATTATGGTCAAGTTTTGCTTCTAGTGTTTCTTCTATTTCTAAAATCGTTAGATACTCTCCACTCAATTCTAGCGTTTTCAAAAACTTAATTTCCTGCTTAAGAAAATTAGTAACGAATTTTTTTGCAACATTAAATATCAATAAGTTTTTACCATTGTTTATTTCATTTTCGCTGAATTCTGTTTTGAATTGTTTAAATAATTCATCGGTTACCTTAGGTAAAAAGCTCTCCACATCAGTGGGGCGAAGCACAGCTCCTTTATAAGGTTTGTAAAAATGCTCTAAGGTGTTATGAACAAATGTGCCAAGCGAACTAGATTCAATGGTTTCTTCAACTTCTTCAACTTCTTTTAACCCTAAGATATATTTATAATAAAAATCTAAAGGGCAACGAATAAAGGTGTTGAGAGCAGAAGGAGAAAATCCTTTTTCAGCTCTTTCATTAAGTTTATCTAAAATTGCTGCGCCTGATGTTATTTCAATAGTAGGTGTCGCATTATTAGGAACATCGAACGATAGATGGTTTTCGTTGAATTTGATATTTGGGCCCGCTTCGTGCAACAGCTGCGTGATAAACCTACTTGGTTCTCCAGAGTTCAAGCCTTCCGTATTAGAATTATAAAGTAAATGTACATTCTCCGCTCTTTGAATGAGGCGATAGAAGTGGTAAGCGAAAATGGCATCTTTTTCTATATGAGTAGGCAGTTTAAACTTACGCTTGATGTCGTATGGGATAAAGCTGTTTTGCGATTTTCCAGCGGGAATAGTCCCTTCGTTAGTTGAGATAAGAATTATGTTTTTGAAATCTAATGTTCTAGTTTCTAGCATCCCCATCAATTGCAGTCCTTTTAGCGGTTCTCCGAAAAATGGAATCGATTCTTGTCCTACAATTTGACTAAAAAGCGTTCTTAATGTTTTTAGGTCAGGAATAGATTGATAGGTTTCTATTAAATCAGTTAATCGATTGAATATTTTATGGTAAGTAAACAGGTATTCTAGCTCTAGTTTTTGCTTTTTAGAAACCTTTTTGGCAAGAAATTCAATTAATTGGTTGCAGACCGTTTGCGCTTGTCGAGGTTTGTTTTCCCAATTTGAAAAAATTAAAGGTAGCGTCTCACTTTCGTTAGCATGCTCTTTAATTAAATCAGCAATAAGCGTATGCGGAATAAAAACTAAATTCCGTTTTATAATTGTATTAGCTAGTTTTTCTGTTTGCTTGTTCCTAATGGTTTGATGATACAAAACCCGCAATACATCTTTATGGTGAAACGTGGGCTTACTATCCGTTTTACTGTATTTGTGACCGTTTTCATGTAAAGTGAAACATGCCGTCCAAAAACTATGTAGCGGAGTGTTTTTGAGTGGGTACCCCATCGTAATGTTCACGTTATCAACCTCATCAGGCAACGATTCCAGCATGGGCAGTAGTAAATTCTCATCGGCTAATACTACCGCAGTATCGTGGTAGTTTGATTTACCACCTTGTTTTGCTAAAATATTTGCGGTTAGTTTTACTTGATTGATATCTCCCGAAACAGCTGTAACTGTTACGTTTTTTGAGTCTGAGGCTAGAAAGTTGTTTACCCACTTAATAGGTGTTTTATCCCATTTTTTTTCGAATTTTCTGAGGAAAATCCCTGCTTCTTGGATGTCGCTATTTTGATAATAGGAATCGCTATCCCAAAGCACAGCACATTTTTTTTCAACGCTTAAGAATTCGATAATTATTTCTTCAGCCTTATTAAGGGCATTGAAACCAGCGAAGTAGATCTTATCCCATTTTTGAAAGGCGGAAATATTTAACTGCTCGGCAACATCTCTAAATGCCATTCCTTGATATGCTTGTTGTTTAG
>Ga0209335_10003420_pt1 | contig 15845 bp, 8 predicted proteins | sample COG_09_FD_184753 | JGI IMG/M metagenome (GOLD analysis project Ga0209335, IMG submission 184753) | Pelagic Microbial community sample from North Sea - COGITO 998_met_09 (SPAdes) (version 2) | ecosystem: Environmental > Aquatic > Marine > Neritic zone/Coastal water | place: Helgoland, sampling...
TCGGAGGCTCGTACGCCACAGCCGCTTGAGCTGGAACGAGAGGAGGAACTCCAAAATCGCTCGGAGGTTCGTACGCCACAGCCGCTTGAGCTGGAACGAGAGGAGGAACTCCAAAATCGCTCGGAGGCTCGTACGCCACGGCATGACTATTCTGTTGCTGGACAACCGGTAGACTCGATATGGATGGTGGCGGAGGAGGAGGTGTGAACATTTTTGGCGGCGGACCCCCAAACTCCGAAGGTGGCTCGTACGCTCGAACCGCGGGCTGTGTCACCGGTGGAGGAGGAATCGTAGCTGCCGCCGTCGGCTGCTGGTACAACTGTATGGGGGGATTTGAGACATCCGCAAAATCGTTCAAAAAGTCATCATCTACAGCCGGTGCATTCGTAGCCGAAATGCTATCAACGCCTTTACTTTCCACGCGCTCCGCATAAACGAGCGGCGGTGATGGCGCCGCCATCGTTTCCTCTGCACCACCTAACGTGTCAAAAAACGCCACATCGTCGTCGTTTCCCGCGAATAATCCATTGAAATTTGTATTGTCGCTTTGAACTACCGCTGATGCCGATGTCGTTTGCGAATGGTATTCTTCTCGTTGATAATTATGCTGTTCCTGATGTCCTCGCGCGTCTAGTCCTCGTCCTCCTTGTTTTTGATAATAGGCGGCATAGTTGTCCTGTACCTTCACCGGCGGCGGCGGCGTTTCTTCGTTCAACCATTCGTCCACGGTATCATCCGACGGTTTAGACGCCGCCGAAAAAGGTCTTTCTTTATCGTTGTTGTTGTTGTTGTTGTTGTTGTCGTAATAATTATTGGTATTGCTATACCCGTAGTTTTCGTTCCGTGGCGTCCTCGTCGTCTTCACGATTGGCGAAGGCGCGTTCGCGTCAAACGTCGACGAGTCGTCGTTTTGATTATTATTATTATTATTACTCTCGTGATGATGATGATGATGATACTCTCGATGATGATCACGCCGCATCACAAAAGCGTCTTCTTCTTCTTTCACTTCTTCTCGTTTTCGCTCGTATTCTTCTTGGTTGTTTCTTCGTTGGTAAAAGTCGTTGAAATTGTTTTGCGCCTTCTTCTTCTCCTTCTCTTTCTCCTTCTCCTCGTCGAAATCGTTCAGCCAATCGTCGTCGTCGTTGTCGTTGTTCTTATTAGTATTCTCCATCGTCGTCCTCTGTGTTTTTCGTCCTCTTCTTTGTCGTCGTTGTCTTTGTCTTTGTGATTACGATGATGATGATTTGAGAGAACGTGCTTTTCGCTCTCCGTGCGAGTGTATTAAATCTCTCCAACGAATAGTACTCTGCGCTTTTAGAGCGTCTCGTTCTTGTCTCTCGCGTCCAAATTCGTTGCGTTCTCAAACAGAAGAGTCTCTCTTATTTATCCACGATTTCGACGAATCGAGGAGCCGAGAGTCCGGGGCACACCAAAACGTCTTCTTCGGTCGTTTCTCTCTCTCTCTCTCTCCGACGAATCCAATCCACTGAGAAGGGAAATCGAAAAGTGAGGAAAAGTCTCGTCAGAAACACAACGACGAGATAAAGAGCATTCAAAACTCTCTTTAAAAGGAGAACGACACTACTAAAAGAAGAACACGACAGAAAAGGCAGTAAAGAGTAGCACAGGTAGTACACACACGTATAGGAGTTTCGAGAGATGAGGACGAACGAGACGAATACGAAGAATACGACGAAATCCATTTCCAATCCGTACGGCGAATTGAGCGGCGACGACGAGGACGACGACGAGGTCACGGAGGAGCGCGCGAGAAGAAGACAAAAAACTTTTGGAGGAGGAAAAGAAGAAGGAGAACAATATCAACACCATCATCGATTCGGAGGAGGAGGAGAACGACGACGCTCTCGTCGAGAAGAAGAGGGAGAGGAAGACTATTCTCGTCGTCGTCAACACCGGCCGCCTCGCCGTCGTGACCACGACGAGTACGACGACGACGAATACGACGACGACGATTACGGCCGATCGTCCCGCGGGTACCATCGACGAGGACGACGTTCCTCCGCGTCTCCGGAGAGTCCTCCTTCGAGAGGACGGAGCCGATCCCCGGGGATCGAACGAAGACGACGACGAAGAAGAAGCGAAGATGAGGAGGAGAACAGAGGAAGACCAAAGTTTGGCGTTCCGGAGGAGATGGAGAAGTTTCACGAAGCCGAACTCCCGAACGGCAAGAACAAAAGCACGAGACGAAGTTTCGATCGACCAATAGGAGGAGGAACGGCGGAAAAGGCAAACGGGTCTCATCATCAAATGCCGCAAGGACGACAACACGGGAGAGATATCGAGAGGAACGCGCAGAATAGATTAAACATGGCGCAGCAGTGGTTGCAATCGAACGGGTACGAGGAAACGCAGAAACAAAACGAGATTTTGCGGAAGAGGAGAGAAGTGTACGTGGGGAATTTAATTCAAGGCGTGGTGACGCCGAACATTTTAGCGGACGTGTTTAACGCGATTTTGAAGAAAGTGGCGCCGAAACTGTGCGAACGCGAAGTGGCGGGGAATCCGGTAGTGAACGTCATCATGGATTCGCAAGGCTCGTTTGGGTTTGTCGAGTTGAGGTGCTTCGAGATGGCGCAAATCGCTTTGAGATTCGATAAAGTAGACGTGTGCGGCAGGCCGATGAACGTCGGGAGACCAAAAGGATACATCGAAGACCCGAGAGTTGGAGACGATTGTCCGCAAGAGGTGGTGGATAGCATGGTCGAGTTTGGCGGAAGTTTAGACGACGACGAGGCGAAAGCGAAAGAAAAGGAGTTGGCGAAAGCGAAAGCGGCGGCGGCGGCGGCGGCGGCGGCAAAGATTGCGGCGAAGATGAAAACGACGACAACGGTGGAGAATTTCAGGAAGAAGAAGAAGAACGAGAGCGCGCTGCTAAAATCGGTAAATATGAGATTAGAGAATTTGCTTTCCTTGGACGAAGTTGAAGCCGCGGAGAAGAAAGATAAAGATGGCGCGGAGGCGATTCTAGAACAACTTTTGCAAACTTGTTTAGAAGAGTGCGAACGAACGGTCGGGATGGTCATGGCTCTCGCCGTACCGACGCCGACGCAAGACGTGTTCGACAACCCAGAGCTGAGAAAAGGAGGCGCGAGGTGTTACGTAAAATTTGACAGCGAAGCCGTCGCAGAGAAAGGCGTATCCAAAATGAACGGACGAGAGTTCGGCGTCGATAACGTTATCAAAGCTTCGCTCGTTACCGACGAGGAGTTCGTCAAAGCGTCCGAGAATGTTTGGGTTTAATAAGTCAGAGAGAGTTATAAGCAAAAAAAAAGAGAGCTACGACGTGAGTACATTGTAACAAAAAGGCACCTGCCTGGTAACTAGGGCTTATATAATACATGTTGTAGACACACAGTTTACCGAAGACGGTGGTACTACCACCGTACGCTTCAATTTTTCTCATTTCTTTTTCATCGCCTTGTGCTTTTTATCAATCGCCTCGAACGGGGTCATTTTGAGAAGAAACAAACGATTCGCGCGTTCTTCTAAAGAACCACCACACTTCAAATTTTGACGCGTCAACTCTATTTTTAAATGATCTAAACCGAACCGCTCCAATTCTTGCGCCACGTTTATGTCGTGCAAATCGATTGGTTCAAAGTTTTCCTGTTTTGGAGGCGACGAGTTCGACGACATCGGCGCCGCCCCCACGACGGGAAATTCTTTCTCGTCGTTCGCTTTTGCCACTTTGATGACTTTTCTCTCCTCCTCTTTTCCTTCTTCTATTTGTTCTTCTTCTGTAGTGCTCTTGTTCGTCGTCCTCTTCTTCTTTTTTCGTCGAAAATCGTCCTCGTCCTCTTCGTCGTCTGAATCGTCCTCCTCCTCCTCGTCGTCCCGAACTCTACCCTTCTCGACCGTCGTCTGAATCGTTTTCGTCGTCGCCACTTTCATCGCCTCTTCCATCCTCTCCTTCACCTCCTCCGAATCCTTCCTAAACCGTTCTTCCTCCTTCTCCATTTTCGCTCTCTTCCTCGCCTTCTCTCCCGTTCGCTCCTCGATGTACTTCAACGCCAACGCCTCTTCCTCTCTTACGCTTTCCTCCTTTGTCCATTTCTCCATTTTCCGAGCGTTTTCCGAGACGTGGTACCTTTGTCCTTTCAAATCTCGACACATGTCGTTGTTCGGCTCTGCGTTCCTCCCTTTTTTCTTCCCCGTGGATCGAAGTAACGTCCCGAATCCGCCTTTGCCTCCTCGGAGGCCTTTTTTAAGGAACAACTGGTACGTTTGGTTTTCTTCGATTCTTTGTCTTCTTTGTTGTCTTCTTCTTCTCGTCGTCGAGGTCTCATCGCGCGCGTTTCCTTTTCCTCCGTTTCCATCGTCCTCTTCTTCTTCTTCGCGTTCTTCTTCTTCTTTACAATCATCCTTTTCCAAGGCGAGGAACGATTGCTTTTCCCGTGGAATCCCTTCGCGCTTTTCCACCGCGCTTTTCAATCTCTCCAACTCATCTTCCGTGTCATCATCCTCGTCGGAAGAGGAATCAGAAAGTTTTATTATTTGGTAACATCGCGTTCGCGTGGAATTTATCAATCTCACGAACACGTTTTTCGTTCTTCGCGTTCGTACTCTTCTTCTTCGTCTCGTGACAATCATCGTCATTTTTGTGCGCGGCGAAGAAGTGCGGAAAAGAGACTCAGGATTTCGTTCAAACGAAGACGAAGACAAAGTCATCGAGAAGAAGACGAAGAAGGGTCAAGAAGCGAGAGAAACAACGAGCGTTCGTCTTCTTTTCCTAAAGTCTTTCTCTTTCAAATATCGCTTCATCGCGCTCTCTCTCTCTCATCTAAAGACGACAAAACACCACCATTCGGATGACGACGACGACGATGAATCTCTTCGCGCAGACGGCAAAGACAATGAAACGAAGAAGCAAAAAAGAAGCGACGCTGATGATGACGTGCATCGTCGTCGCGTTTTTCGCGTTCCTGGTGCCGCTGAGTGCTCTCGCGATCATAACGGGACCTTTTCTCGCTTTGGTGTACGTGAAACGAAGGAAAAAGCGTCGACCACGCGAAGACAAGTCCGAGAAGAAGGAGGAAGAGGAGACGAAGAAAAGCGGCTTTACCGTGACGAAGAAAGAAGAAGAGAATGATAACGATGAAAAAGAGACTTTAACCAACAAAACGACCACGGTACCGAGTAAAGTGGAAGAGAAAGTCGCGCTGACGGGTTCGGCGGCGTTGATGGCGAACATGCGACGGTCGGCGGCGAATACCGCGAATACCGGGGAGAAGGCGAAGATTTCTTCTTCGGCACCGTCGAAATCCGGTACGATTTCGAAAGAAGAAAAAGAAGAAACGCGTGATACTAAGAGCGGCAAAAGTGGGCACACTGTTTGGTACGTTTTGCACGGCGGCGAAGCGGCGCAGCAAGTCGCCAGGGACGTGAAAGAGGCGATGGAAGAGGAGTTTTTGGAGAAGCGAGGGATGAGCGACGTGCGCGTGACGACGGCGTCGATGGAAGATTTCAAAAAGACGCTGGAGTTGCACCGCATTCAAGGCGACGACAACAACAAAAACGATGAGATCAATAGGAAAAGAAGACGGGCAATCTTTGTCGTGGAAACGGTGGAAAACGCGCAACCGGCGGAAGAGGCGGGAAGCTGCATTAGGTATTTCAACAAGTTGAGGAAAGCTTTGAAATCGTCAGAGGGAGGAGATAAAGCAACAAAACTGCCGTTCGATGAGAACGACGCATTTGAGTATGCCGTGATGGGATTGGGCGATACGAATTTACTTTTAGATCGTCAAACGACCACCGCAAAGGATTGCAATCAAGCCGCGCAGACGTTAGATAACGCTTTAGCTGCTTTAGGCGCGCGCAGATTGTGCGAGAGAGGATTGGCGAACGATGCCGTTGGCTTAGAGGAAGGCGTGTTGCCGTGGTTGAAAGAGAAATTGTTACCAAGCGCGTTCAAAGCTATCGAGGAAGAGAAAGTTCGAGCGGAGAGAGATAAGCCGATCGAGGTGGTCTTTGCGTACGGCTCGCAAACTGGGAACGCGGCTGAAATCTGTAAGAATTTAGCGGCGGAGGCGACGGAAAAGTATAAGAAGGATAAAACGATGCGCGTCGAGTGTTTCGCGTGCAACGAACTCGACGCGGAAACATCTTTGAAACCGGGGACGGTTATTTTGTTTTGCGTTTCGAGTACGGGCGATGGGGACGCGCCGGATAATTGCGACATGTTTCTCACAAGATTAAAGCGAAGAGTGAAGAAGACGACGGCGAGCAATCCCGTTCTCGCCGGGACTCAGTACGCCGTCTTAGGTCTCGGCGATCAAAACTATTCCGCATTTATGGCAGTTCCGAGAATGTTTTCAACAACTATGGAAAAAGGTGGCGCGACGGTGTATAAGAAAAGATTAGAAGCGGACGATACGCTCGGTTTATACGAACAAGTCGACGCTTGGGTAGATACGTTATGGGAAGATTTAGATAAAGCCATCGCAAGAGCGAAATCAGCCAGAGAGAATCCGAAAGGTTTTCTCACCAGTAATTCAACAAACAACGGTAGTAAAAGTGATACAACGACGACAGTAACAACAACGACCGCTAAAGAAGCGATTTTGTCGTCGTCGTCGTCGTATAAAGGTATTCCAGCGTTGCAACCGGCGCGCGTGAAAATATCGTTTACGAACAACGGACCGACAGAAAGATCAACATCTTCGGTAGAATTAGGAAAAGACGCGCTCGCGACGAGAGAAACTCCGTTCTTCGCGAAAATTGCCGCGAAGAAGATTCTCACGAACGCGTCGTCTGACCGAAGAGTCGTGCATCTCGAATTTGATTGCAAGAACAAAAACGATTCGGTGGAAAATTACGAGCCCGGAGATTCGCTCGCGGTGTTACCGAAAAACGACATTGCGTTAGTGTCTGAATTGATGACTCGGTTAGGAGATGTAGAAGGTACGAAAACGTTCGATTTGGAATGGATAGAAGGTATGGCGCCGCCAGGGAGTGACGTTGCAACGGCAACAAAGCCGCTTCCGCACGTGATTACGCCCTGTTCCGTTCGCGACGCGCTGGAAAAGTACATCGACATCACCTCTGTCCCGAGGAAATCTTTCCTTCGCGCGCTCGCCGAGTGCTGCACAAACGACGACGAGAAAGATCGTCTTCTGCTTCTCTCCTCTCGCGACGGGAAAGAGCAATTTCAAACGGAAATTACCGACGAGCGACCAACTCTTCTGACACTCCTGCGAACGTACCCGAGCTGCTCGATTTCCTTCGAACGATTACTCGATATCTCGTCGCCCCTGTTGCCTCGAATGTATTCCATCACGAGCTGTAAAGAATCGCAAAAGAATCCGTCCGTGGCTTTCTCCGTGGTGAAATACGAAGCCCCGGAAAGTAAAGAAACGCGATTGGGCGTCGCCACGAATTGGCTCGACCGGCTTCCCGTTGACGACGGAGACGAAAAAAAATACGACTTCAAAATACCAATCTACAAAGTCCCCACGAAAGCGTTCGGATTACCTGAAGATATTTCCAAACCAATCGTAATGATCGGACCAGGCACTGGCGTTGCGCCATTTCGAGGTTTCTTACAAAAACGTGAAGCTTTAGCGCGCGCAAACCCTTCGTTACAATTCGCCGAATCCTGGCTCTTCTTTGGCTGCCGACGCAAAGATGAAGATTACTTGTACGAAGCCGACTTCAACGCTTTCGTCGAAAACGAAACGCTCACTCGTCTCGTTCCCGCTTTCAGCCGCGAAGACCCGACTGGGAAGAAAGTCTACGTTCAACATAAACTCGCCGAACACGAGGAGAAAATGCGCGACTTGATCCTCCGCGAAGAAGCGTACGTTTTTGTCTGCGGCGACGGCGCGCACATGGCCAAAGACGTCCACAAAACGTTGCTCTCCATCATCACCAACGGAGGAGGAAAATACGAGAACGAGAACGACGCCGAGGCATTGCTCAGAGAAATGACCAGAGAAGGCAGATACGTTCGAGATATTTGGAGTTGATTTTGAGAGGCAATAAACAGACTTTAGAAAAGGGAGAAAAGGGGGTACTTTATTTAAAAAGAAGCAGCCGCGCGCGCGCGAGTTCAACCCAAACATATAATGACCACAAAAATGACGAACGAACGAAAGATTGAAAACACCATCACCATTACGCGCTCTCTCATCTCCTCAAAATCTCGCAAATCATCCTCCTCTCGTCGAAGCAAAAGTAGTTAACAGAGTGTTCATTTTTTCAACTTTTTCTCATTTTCTGAAAAAATCTCACATTCAACCACCACCACAAAAAATGTCTCTCGTATCTTCTCGATTAGTCTCCTTGGCTTTGTTCAAAAAGTACAAAACCGGGACGACGACGACGACGACGACGAATTTGCCAATCGTCAGAGCGGAGAGTAGTAGCAGTAGCAGTAGTAGTAGTAGTTATTATTCTTCTTCTCAAAAGTCGGGGTGGTCTTCTTCGACCATCCGATGCGAGAAGATTACGAACGCTATCGATGTGTTCACGTTTGAAGCAGACAACAAAGATAAAAGAAGAAACAAAGACGTGATCGTAATATTCGCGTGGTTTGGAAGCGATAAAAAGCACGTGAGAAAGTACGCGCAAATGTACGAGAACAGACGAATGGGCGAGAAAGTCATCGTGGTCGCACCGCCGGCGTTGGCATCCTTGTCGCCGAATATGACGACACAAATTGCAAACGACTTCCTGACAGGATTTTTCGAGGAAGAAGCGATAGAGGGAGTGCACGTGCACTCGTTCTCCAACGGGGGTTTTTTGTTCGCCGGGAACTTGTTTCACCACGCCAGCGATGTGAAGAAGAGAGAGGATGATTGTTCTGTGAATGCACAGTTAGCGAAGAAATTCAAGATGAAGATCAAATCGGTGACTTTAGATTGCGCGCCGGCGAAGTTGAGCGCGGAGGTGATTTCGCGAGCGTTCGCGTCGGTATTGTTAGGGAGTAGGGTGGAAGATATATACGATAACAATACTTCAAAAGAAGGAGAGAGTAGTATCATCGGTGGTTTGATGAAATCTGCTTTGGATAACTTGGCGAACACGTTGTTATCAGATGAGAACTTGCAAAGAAAAATAAACAACGCGTATGCCGCATGGGAGACCGCTTTAGATGTCAACATTCCGTTGAAGATGCTCTTTTCCGAGAGCGATAAGTTGGTTCCCGTGAATGAAGTGCAAGAGTTTGCGCAACGACAAAGGGACAGAGGGAACGCCGCCGTTTATACGAAATCTTGGAAGAACGTGCCACACTGTGAGATTGGACGTTGGCATCAGGATGAATACGTAAGAGCGTTGTTTGAGGAGAAGTAGAGTTTAATTAGAAATTAGCACGCGCATTAGTACGTCTAGGGTATATACACACATAGTATATACAAGTCTATTCATTTACTAATCTATTTCATTTCGGGACGTTTCTGCCGCTCTCAAAGACCATCTTCTTGAGCTCACCCGTTAATTGTTCGTTCTTTTTCATGTCTTCCAAATTCGTATGAAACCGAAATCTCCAATAATGACGCGAATTCGTCGGATCGTTGATGGTCTCTTCCTTCGGGTCGCGTTCGTTTATGTAATTTGTGTCCATGGCTAAAACATCCGCGAGCGCAAATATCGCCAACGCGCTGGGCGACTCTAAGTGTTGCTTGATGACTGCGCGCATGGTTTCCGTCGTGCATCGCTTCGGCGTCGTCGAGATATCTTGACCGAGAATTTGCGAGTAGTACTTTTTGCGTCGATTCTCGTCTTCTTCGAACCAGGCACGAAAAGTTGTCGTGTCGTGACAGGAAGGAGAGCACACGGTATCGTACGGGTATCTGCTCGGAATACCGAATTCGCTGTTGTTGTTCTCGTCTTGCTCAGGCGCCGGCATCCGTTGAATGCGCAAACCCAAAATGCCTAAATTTTGCATCTCTCCGGGAACAAAATCGGGAACCAATCCCAAGTCTTCGCCACATACGAGCATGTTTGTCGAGTTTGTAATCGCAGGTATCGTCGTGTGCGCGTTTTGGGTCCACAAGAATCGTTGCCGCGTCGTATAATGTTCATGACTGATTCGAGAAAGTGCGCTGCGTTGCCAGCACTCGAGCTTTTGAAACAGTCGAGTTCGTTCCATATCAAACCTTGGATAAAACGCATCCTTATCAAACATTGCAACGCTATGAACACCCTCGGTAGCGTTTGGATCGTACGCCGATCTCAAGAGACAGACGTTTCTGGTGAGTTCGAGTAAACCGTTCTTAATTTCGTTCGTTTCGGCGACGAGCCAATCCGGCGATCCTTCTCGAATTTTCAACTGCTCGCACTTTAAAATTTGAACCTCCGTGGAATACTCAGGTTTGAACGTCCAATACTTGTTTTGCAACCGTTTGGTAAACGAGAGATCTCCACCACCACCACCAATTATACCAGCTCTGTTGACGTTTGAATCGCTAGAGTTCGAGAAGAGCTCGTTTTCATCGAAAAATCGAGCGGCAACTTCCGCCGCTCTCGCGCCGAAAAAGAATTCCAAGTCAGACGCATCTGCTCTAGGAATCGTCAATCGATCGATGTCCCAAAGACCGACCGCTTCGAGCTCTTGCCTTGATATCGGGACAGATGGGCGAAAGCGACCCATGATACCAGACTCGCAGTGCGCCGGCAGTTCCCATATGCGAAAGAACCCCAAGATATGATCCACGCGAACGAGCGAAAAGTATTTCTCCATCGAGCGTAATCTCGAACGCCACCAACTGTAATTTCCATCCCGTTTCATCTGTTCCCAATCGTAGGTTGGAAACTTCCAATTTTGACCGTTCTTATCGAACGCATCGGGAGGTGCGCCCGTATTTGTATAGAAACGGAACAGTTCTGGTTTTCTCCACACGTCCACAGAACGTTTATCGACACCAATCGGTAAATCGCCTTTAAGTGCGATGCCAAACTGTTTCAAATACGTCGAGGCTTCTTTCAGTTGCATGTGCAAACGCCACTGCAAATAGTACACGAAGTGCACACCTTCAGAATAAATAGGAGATGTTTCCGGATCGGTTAATTTTTCGATCAATTTATCGTCGCACTTCGCGAGGTGACCCCACAGCCAATGCTCCGTGGTTTGAAAAATTTCAGCCAACGCGCAAAACACCGCGTACGGTTTCAACCACTCCTGGTTTTCGCTCACGAACCTCTCGAACGACTCAATTAAAGCTTTCTTACTGTTACTACTCACACCCGCGCTACTTTTACTCGCACTACCTAACCCGTTCGCATAACTACCACTTTCCGTCGTAGGCATCGATGCGAGAAAGCGCTTGTGTAATTTTCGAGCGACAAACATTTTCACTCGAAGCGTCTCTTCGTAGTCGACGTCTTTCAGCTCTTGAAGCTCGCGACGTTTCGCCTCGATAAATTTTGTCATCTCTTCGCTTCCAGGGAAGTTCAACTCCTCCTGATCGAGCTCAGTCACGCGCAAATACATCGGGTGTAAAGCGTGAACGGATAGCGAACTGTACGGATAGGAATCCCACCACATCCCGTGCACTCTCGTGTCGTTGACTGGGAGCAACTGTAAAATCCGAAATCCAGATTCGCGACAGAAATCCGCCATCAATTTGAGATCTGAAAATTCACCGCAACCGAGGGACTTTGAGGATCGTAAAGAGAAGACTGGCACCGCAACACCCGCACAACGAAAAGCTTTCGCATGCGCAAAGTGTCCGTCGGACGCGACGATACATTTTGGTGGCTCATACGACGAAGATGTCGACGTCTTCTTTTTGGTCGGCGTCGCGCGGTGCCTCGTCGGTGTTTTCTCTGCGTCTTCCTCGCCGTCGTCGTTTATTTCCGTCGACGTTCCCTCGATTTCCCCACCCTCACGATTGTTGTTATTGTTATTATTGTTATTGTTTCTGTTTTTTCTATGCAGCTCTTCGTCGAATTGGCGTTTTTTCAAGTCCCAATCGATACCGATAGTTCTCTTACATTCTTCGCTTTCGATGACTTGCTCGATATCGTCGTCCCAAATTTCGTACTTATATCTCACGGGAAGTTCGCTCGAAGCGCACGCGACTTCCAAGTGCCAACAATATCCATTATTGTTGTCGTTACTACTCGAAGTGTTGTTCCTATCTTTAACGGTATGTTCTGAAGCATCGCTGGACGCAGGAGACAACACTTCGAAGCACTCGTCGTTTCCCATTCGCATCGCTCGCGAGCGATCCCACTTCCCGAGCGATTGACAACTTCCCGTCACTCTCACGGAGACTTTACTCCCCGGTCGTTTACTTGGCATTCGCATCGCTTTCACTTGAAATCGCAAAACTACCACGCGTAAACTCGCGTCGCCGTTCGCATCATTCTTCTTCCCGGACAAAATGCCGCTTCGCAAAAATTCGCACGGCTGAGGCTTCACGACCGCGGCGGCGTGCGTCGCTCCTCCTTGTCCTCCCGCTAACACTTTATCCAAAACCACCTCGGCGAATCTTCTCTTTGAAAACAGCGTCTCTGCGTGGTTTTTCCTTTCAAAAGTATCCGTAAACTCCACCACGTTCTCGCCGTTCCCGGTTAAAGCTCGCGACGTCTGCCGTTCTAGTTTTGCTATTCGAATAGGTGCGTCCCATAATATCACCGACCCGTGCGAATCCACCACCGCGTACCTGTATTCGAACGGTTCGTCCCATCGCATGGTTTTCGTCGCCGTCCACAACAGTTCGTCTCCTCCTTCGCGTTCCTCTTCTCCTTCGTCTTCTTCTCCTGAATCTTCTTCATCATCTTCGAAACTTTCTTCCTCTTCTTTTTCATCTGCGTTATTCTTCGTCTTCTTCGTCTTCGTCTTCACGGTATTTAAAACGATGTGTTCGCAGCTCATCCACGCCCCTTTCGTCGCGTCGTACTCTCCCATCGCTTGCGATTTCCCGCACACCACCACGTTCTCTCCCCATTTGGTATAAAACTTCACGCGGAATTTAAACGTGATTTCTTTTCTCAATTTTCGTACCATTTTTTCATCATCATCGTCGTCGTCGTCGTCGTCATCTAAAGTCATCGACGCCATCTGTCCTCGAATTTGAAGTGGACTACCGTGAGTATTACGAGTAGTACCCCCGTCGTCGTGTTCGTTACTTTTACGTAAAGTCGCGCTCATATATCTTTCTTCTTCTCTGAACAGAAGTAGTATAGAGAAAGTAATGAATGCGACAAAAGAGAAAGTTTTTGTGTTGTTTGTTGGTACAAAAAAAAAGCAAACGAAAAAAAAGCACAAAAAAAGGCGGGAAAAAGGACTTGAGCCACTTTTTGCACTTTTCTGCCGCCCCATCGATTTTAAGAAGACAAACTTCACAATACTAATACTACTAATACTAGTATATTCTCAAACGCTCACACACACATATATATAATATATCGTTTTTAAAAAGAGTATTCGCTCTTCGCGCGCTTCTCTCTTCTCGCTTCTCATCAGGGAGTGGTAGTCGTGCGAGAAGCGAAAAAAAAAGCGACGATTCAGACGAGACTCCAAAAATCATTAAAGCGTGGTGTGGCGGCGAGTTTTTTCTTTCCAATTACGAGTTGTAAGATGTCTTCTCTTATTCGAGTCTTTTCTCCCTCGACGACGACGACGACGGGTACGACGGGTACGAGAGCGCCACTTTCGCCGCGCTTGAACTCCTTTTTCGCGGGAAGGCGGCGGTCTTTGGCTTTTTCTTCTTCGTCGTCTTCTTCTTCTCGCGCGTTCTCCTCCGCCGGTGTCACCAATAATGGAGCGGCGGCGACCAACGACCGAGCAGGAGGAGGCACCAACGCGAAAGAAGGAGAAAACTTCTTTGATGAAAAGAAGGAGGAGAAGAAGACAAAGAAGACGCCTAAAACGAAGACCAACACGATCGATTCGAGCAAAGCCGTCATCGAAATCTCCTCCAAGGAGCAAAAAGAGTTGGACCGAGAGGCGGCGAAGTTTGCCTCCTCTTGGGCGAAGGAGTTGGCGAAAGCCTCGGCGGAAAGCATGGAACAGTTGGAACTGACAAAGACGGTGAGCGATTCGGAATTCGACGACGAGGAGGAGGAGGAAGAAAAGGAAAAAGGTGTTCCAGAGGACGATCAAAAAACGAGACGACGCCGGACGAGGAGAGATTGGGGGACGATTCCGCAAGAGTTGTTGCCGAAAGTCGCCGTCGTCGGTCGACCAAACGTAGGGAAGTCTGCGTTGTTTAATCGATTGACGGGGACGAAAAGAGCGATCGTTTTTGACGAACCAGGGGTCACGAGAGATCGAATGTACGTGAGAGCGTTTTGGGGAGATCACGAGTTTATGCTCGTAGATACGGGTGGGTTGGAAAACTTACCCGGAGACCCGAACGCGGCGCCTTCGATCGATAGAATTGGAGGCGTTGAAATTTTACCAGGGATGATTGAAGCGCAAGCGGCAGAAGCGGTGAGAGAGGCGGATGTTTTAATCTTTGTCACGGACGGTCAATCCGGATTGACTGCCGCGGATAAAGAGATTTTTAGATGGTTGAGAAAGCATCACGCGGATATTCCAGTGCATCTAGCGGTGAATAAGTGCGAATCGAGCACGAGAGGCGAAGAGATGGTTTTGGATTTCTGGCAGTTGTCCTCAAAAAGCGTGGCGCCGATTGGCGTTTCGGCGATTAGCGGCACGGGAACCGGGGAACTGTTGGACGCAGTTTGCGAAAGCTTACCGGAACCACCGACGATGGAGGAACAAATATCTATCGCGGAAGAAAATAAGGAGAAAGAGGATAAAGAGTTACCTATTCAAGTCGCCATCGTTGGACGACCAAACGTCGGGAAGAGTTCTTTACTGAACGGCTTAGCCGGAACTCCGAGGTCGATCGTGTCTGATTTTTCTGGAACAACTCGAGATACGATCGATACGGATGTAGTCGATAAGAATCATCCGGATAGAGAGTTTACGTTGATCGATACGGCGGGTATTCGAAGACGAACGCAAATTAAAAGGGACTCAAAAAGTATCAAAGGCGAGGAGAAAAAATTTGGTTTAGAGCAACAATCCATCGGGAGAGCTTTACAAGCGATGAAACGCGCCGATGTTGTCGTTCTAGTCATCGACGCGACGGAAGGCGCGACGCAGCAGGACTTCGTTTTAGCCGAAAGAGCCGTGCAAGAGGGATGTGCGCTCGTTTTGTGTTGCAACAAGTGGGATTTAGTGGACAAAGATACGTACACGATGAACTCGTACACGGACGACTTGCGCTCGAAGTTGCGAGTGTTTGAGTGGGCGAGTATTATTTACACAAGCGCGTTAACTGGGCAGAGAATTACTAAGATTTTAGACGCTTCCTACGAGGCTTCCGTGATACACAAGAAACGGTTAACGACGGCGACGTTAAACGCCGTCGTCCAAGAGGCGACGTTGTGGAAGGCGCCGCCGGCCAAGGCGAACAAGAAGGGCCGAATCTATTACACCACGCAAGCGGCTATTCGACCTCCGACGTTTGTGTTTTTTTGCAACGACCCAAAACTGTTCTCGGATACGTACAAGAGATTCATGGAAAGACAGTTGAGGAAAAATATTGGATTCGATGGGACACCTATTCGCTTGTTGTGGCGCGGGAAAAGCAAAGGTGGGGGCCTCGCCAACGCCACTGGAGGCAACGCGAAGCCTTCCTCGAAGTCGTCGTAAATTTGATTTGACCAAATTATATAGATAGTTTTGCGCGTTGATATGTTATTAATAAAAATGAGTTGTGCGTTGTATACAGTAGCACGCGTGTGTGTGCTTAATGATGATATCTTATGTACGTTTATGATGGTGAAGATAAGAATCTTCATTTTGTTTGTTTTGTTCGTTTCTTTTTCCACGAGGGAAAAGAGGGACGAATTTTTCT
>Ga0209335_10003426_pt1 | contig 15805 bp, 16 predicted proteins | sample COG_09_FD_184753 | JGI IMG/M metagenome (GOLD analysis project Ga0209335, IMG submission 184753) | Pelagic Microbial community sample from North Sea - COGITO 998_met_09 (SPAdes) (version 2) | ecosystem: Environmental > Aquatic > Marine > Neritic zone/Coastal water | place: Helgoland, sampling...
CTAAAATAGTTGCTGTTGTTGTGCCATCACCAGCCTCTTCATTTGTTTTGCTAGCAACCTCTTTAACCATTTGAGCACCCATGTTTTCAAATTTATCCTCAAGGTCAATTTCTTTTGCAACTGAAACACCATCTTTAGTAATTCTTGGTGCACCATATGATTTGTCCATGACAACATTTCTACCCTTTGGACCTAATGTAACTTTAACTGTATCAGCTAAAATATTGACACCTCTCATCATTGCCGCTCTTGCTTCAGCGTCAAATTTAATTATTTTTGACATTTTATTTTCTCCTTTAAATTAAATTATTTGCTTGAAATACCCATAATGTCAGACTCTTTCATTATGCTGTATTCTTTTCCGTCGATTTTGACTTCAGTTCCTGACCATTTGCCAAATAAAACTTTGTCACCAACTTTAACATCCATTGGAACAGTTTTTCCATCTTCAGTTTTTGCTCCACCCCCAACAGCTACAACTTTACCTTCTTGAGGTTTTTCTTGGGCTGTATCTGGTATAATTATTCCACCAGCTGTCTTTTCGCTGCCGTCTAAAACTTCAATTAAAACTCGATCGTGTAACGGTCTAAATTTCATAAATTCTCCTTTATAAGTATGCACTTCATATAGAGACTGGCCTTACTATTTCAAGATATAGTTCAAAATAAGTTAGGTAAAAAATATAGGAATTTAGGCATTTTTTGGGTTATAGATTATTTTAATGATCAAAAATTTAGACAAAGAGGGACTTTGCTCAATAGTAGATAATTATCATTTATTTTACATAGATTTATGGGGCGTAATTCATAATGGAATTAACTTTCATGAAGAGGCTATAAAAGCGTTAAAGGAAATAAAAAAGAAGAAAAAAGAATATGTTCTTCTTACAAACGCTCCAAGGCCCAACAATTCAGTAAAAATTTTCTTAGAAAAAATGGGTATAGAAAAAGACATTAGAGAACATGTTTTTACTTCTGGTGAAGCAGCCTTAAATTATTTGAAAAAAAATTTTTTAAAAAATAGTTTTTTTCACATAGGTCCCCCCAGAGATTTTGATTTATTCGAAAATTTTAAAAAAAAAAAATCAAGCAATATTGAAGATAGTGAATATATTCTGTGTACTGGATTATTTAATAATCATGACAAAGATTTAGGATATTATAAAGAGTTACTTGAAAAAAATTTAAAAAAAAAAATGATTTGTACAAATCCTGATTTAATAGTGGACAGAGGAAGTAAGAGAGAATTATGTGCAGGATCTGTCGCTACGATATTTGAAAAAATGGGAGGTGAAGTTGTGTATTTTGGCAAGCCTTATCCTGAAGTATATAATCAATCAATTGATAACAAAAATAAGAAAGTACTCTCGATAGGAGATAACTTAAATACAGACATTAAGGGAGCCAATCTTCTTAATTATGACTCTTTAATAATTTCTAATGGGATTCACAAAATAGAGATAAATGAAAAAGGGATTGAAGAAACAGCAAAATCTTATGAGACAGTTTGTAATTATATTCAATCAGAACTAAAATGGTAAAATCAATAAAATTATACAATAGTTTTAATATCAAAGATCATCACATGAGATCAATAATTCTGATTGGTAATTTTGATGGAATCCATTTAGGACATCAAAAGTTATTTGCTTTAGCTAAAAGATATAAAAAAAAGTATTCATTAAAAATTGGTGTTCTAAATTTTGAGCCTATGCCAAAGATGTATTTTAATACAAAACTAAAAAATTTTAGAATTTCTAGTCAAAAACAAAAAATTAACTTTTTATATGATCTTGGAGTTGATTTTATAATTACACAAAAATTTAATAAAAATTTTTCAAAAATGAAATCAATCATTTTTATAAAAAATATTTTAGGAAAAAAAATAAAACCAAAATTTGTATTTGTAAGTAATAATTTCCGGTTTGGAAATAAAAGAGAGGGAGATGTTCATCAATTAATTAAATATGAATCTTTTTGTAATTACAAAATAATTAAACCAAAGCCATTATTAACTAATAATGCAATAGCTTCATCAACTTTAATAAGAAATTTTTTACAAAAAGGTAAATTAAAAAAAGCTAACAATCTTTTAAATAGAAATTGGTCAATAGTTGGAAAGGTTCAAAAAGGAAAACAGTTGGGCAAAAAAATAGGCTTCCCTACGGCAAATATAGATATTAAAAATTATGTTTTGGCAAAACCAGGAGTTTATTCAGTAAGAGTAAAAAGACAAAAAGGAATAAAATTTTTAAAAGGTATTGCTAATTTAGGATATCGACCAACATTTAATGGAAAAAAAATACTATTAGAGGTTCATTTATTTAATTTTTATGGAAATTTATATAATAAGTATCTAACAGTTGAATTTGTAAAGTTTATTAGAAAAGAAAGAAAATTCAAAAATGTAGATCAACTAAAAAAACAGATTAAAATTGATTTACAAATAGCAAGAAAAGTAAAATGAGCAAAACACAAATAAATCTTCCAAAAACAATATTTGCTATGAAAGCTAATTTACCAGTAAGAGAGCCTGGAATTTTAGAGCTGTGGAAAAAAATCGATCTTTATAAAGAGTTAAGAAGCTCGAGAAAGGGAGAGGAAAAATTTATTCTTCATGATGGCCCACCCTATGCAAATGGGAATATACATATGGGGACAGCCCTTAATAAAATTCTAAAAGATATAATTGTAAAATTTCATCAAATGGATGGCAAAGATTCAGTTTATGTTCCAGGTTGGGATTGTCATGGATTACCAATAGAATGGAAAATTGAGGAAGAATATAAAAAAAATAAAAAAAATAAAAATGAAGTCCCAATTGTTGAGTTTAGAAAACAATGCAGAAATTTTGCCAGTAAGTGGATTGAAGTTCATAAAGAACAATTTAAAAGACTAGGCGTTGTAGGGGATTGGGAAAATTATTATTCTACAATGAGCTATGACGCAGAGGCTCAAATTGTGAGAGAGCTTGGTAAATTTTTGAAAGAGGGAAGTCTTTATAGAGGTTTTAAACCTGTGTTATGGTCTACAGTAGAAAAAACAGCGCTAGCTGATGCAGAAGTAGAATATCATGATCATAAATCAGATACTATATATGTGTCTTTCCCTGTCAAATCATCAAATATTAAAGAACTTGAGAGTAGCAGTATTGTTATTTGGACAACTACTCCTTGGACAATACCTGCTAATAAAGCATTAGCTTATAATGAAAGTTTAAATTATTTATTAATTGAAATAAACGATGATGGAGATTTTAAAAATAAAAAAATTGTTGTTGCAGAAGAATTATTAGACTCGGTAATTAAGGATTGTGGAATACAGAGTTATAAAAATTTAAAAAATTTCAAAGGTAGAGAGTTAAAAAAAACAATATGTAATCACCCATTTTTTGATTTGGGTTATGATTATGACATACCAATGCTAGAGGCACGCTTTGTAACAACAGAACAAGGTACTGGAATTGTTCATTGTGCACCAAGTCATGGACCAGATGATTTTAATCTTTGTTTGAATAATGGAATTAAAGCAATTGAAACAGTTGATGGAGATGGCAAATATACAGAAAATGTTTCTTTGTTTGAAGGAGTGCATATTTTTAAGGCCAATCCTATTGTTATAGAAAAACTTAAAGAACAAAAAAAACTTTTAAAAAATGGTGAGCTAATCCATTCCTATCCTCATTCTTGGAGATCTAAAGCACCATTAGTCCATAGAGCAACACCCCAATGGTTTATTTCTATGGAAAGCCACAAGCTTCGGGACAAAGCCCTTAAAGCGCTTGATGAAACAACTTTTTATCCAAGCAAAGGTAAAGATAGACTTAAGTCGATGATTGAAACTAGACCTGATTGGTGTGTATCAAGACAAAGAGTTTGGGGAGTTCCGTTACCTATTTTTATAAATAAAAAAACTAATCAAATTTTAGTAGATGATGAAATTAATGAAACAATTGCAAAAATTTACGAAAAAGAAGGCTCAGACTGTTGGTTTTCTGATGATTATCAAAAATTTTTGGGTCAAAAATATAAAGCTGAAGACTTTGAAAAACTTAGCGATATTGTAGAGGTATGGTTTGATAGTGGTTCAACTCATTCTTTTGTTTTAGAAAAAAGAGAAGATTTAAAATGGCCAGCCTCAATGTATCTTGAGGGATCAGATCAACATAGAGGCTGGTTTCACTCATCTTTGCTGGAGTCATGTGGAACAAGAGGTAAAGCACCATTTGAGTCTATTCTGTCTCATGGATTTGTTGTTGATGGAAAAGGATTAAAAATGTCAAAATCTTTAGGAAACGTGATCGCTCCCGAAGACATTCTGAAAAAATATGGAGCAGATATACTTAGGATTTGGGTTGCATCATCCAATTACGCAGAGGATTTAAGAATAGATTATTCTATATTAGATCAACATTCAGAATCTTATAGAAAAATAAGAAATACTTTTAGATATTTGCTTGGAAATTTGAATGATACTTTTGAAGAAATTAATCTAGAAAATATTGATATTAAAAAACTACCAGAATTAGAACAATTTATGCTTCACAAGATTTATAGTTTAAATCTTAATTTTGAAAAGTATTTTAAAAATTATGATTTTCATAATCTTTACAAAGAATTACTAAATTTTTGTACAGTAGATTTATCAGCATTTTATTTTGATATAAGAAAAGATACATTGTATTGTGATTCAAAAAACTCAACAAAAAGAAAATCATCATTATTATTATTAAACATAATTTTAGAATCATTATTAAAATGGTTTGCACCAATTATATCTTTTACTACTGAAGAGATTTATCAACTTGTTTCTAAAAAAAAGAAAAGCATTCATTTAGAAAAATTTATTGATTTTCCAAAAAAATTTCAAAATGATGAATTAAATAAAAAATGGCTACAACTGATTAAGTTAAGGGAAGTATGTAATATTAGTATTGAAGAAAAAAGATCAAGTAAAGAAATTGGCTCTAGTTTAGAGGCGTCATTAGTTGTGCATCTAAATAAAAAAAATTTAGAGATTGTAAGAGATATTGATCTATCTGAATTATGTATTACTTCATCTTTTAAAATTAAAGAAAATAAAGATGATAATATAATTGTTGAAACTGAAAAAGCACAAGGAAACAAATGCCCGGTTTGTTGGAAAATTAGTAAAACAAAATGTAAAAGACACGAAAACTAATGTCTAAAAGTAATATTTTTAATTTTATTTTCATATTATTTATTTTTTTATTTGATCGGTTTACGAAGATAGTGATTTTGAATATATCTGAAAAATTTGAAAATTATGTATTTGAAGTTACATCTTTTTTAAGTTTTAGTCTTATTTGGAATGATGGAATCGCTTTTGGATTACTTTCGTTTGATGACAAATCATTATATAATTTTTTAACAACCTTAATTATATTAATTATATTATTCATCTTTTTTATTTTAATTAAATCAAAAGGTCTTGAAAAAATTGGCTTTGGTATGGTATTAGGCGGCTCATTAGGTAATGTGTTTGATAGATTATTATATTCTCAGGTTCCAGACTTTATTGACCTCCATTATAATAATTTTAATTGGTTTATATTTAATGTAGCTGATATATTTATTACTTTAGGAATTTTACTGTTAATATATTTAGAAATTTTTAAAAAAGAAAATGTATAAATTATATTTACTATTTACTGCTTTAATTTTTCTAACTGGATGCCAGGCAGCCAAAGAGGGTCTTACAGGTGAAAAAAGAACAAATGCTGATGAATTTTTAGTGGAAAAAAAAAATCCATTAGTATTACCTCCAGAATTTGGTGAATTGCCTGCACCCAAAGAAACAAAATTTACTAAACAAACTAATAAAGAAAATAAAATTGAAGATTTATTTAGTAAAGATATTAAATCATTAGAGGAAAGTACGATTTCAAATAGTAATTCCGATATTGAAAAATCTGTTTTACAAAAAATTAAAAATAAATGAAAATAACGAAGGAGATTTATTTTAAAAATTTTAAAAAAAAAAAAAATGACAATAAGATATTAAATTTATTAAATAAACTTTTATTAGAAGATAATAGTATTTTAAAATCTTTTAAAGAATCCTACAAAGATTCTTATAAAAAAAATATAATTTTAAAGCTGAAGAAATATTCAAATATTAATCTAATTGGTATGGGAGGATCAATTTTAGGTTCTAAAGCAATCTTTAGTTTTTTTTTAAAAAAGATAAAAAAAAATTTTTATTTTATAGATAACTTTGAACTATCAAAATTTAATTATAAAAATAGAAAAAAACAATTAAATTTAATTGTATCAAAATCAGGCGATACTCTCGAAACGATATCTAGTTCAAATGTTATTGTCAGCAAGTCACAAAAAAATATTTTTATTACTGAAAATAAAAAAAGCTATTTAATGAATTTAGCAAAAAAACTTAAATCAGAGATTGTTTATCATAATAATTTTATTGGTGGAAGATATTCTGTTTTATCAGAAGTAGGGATGTTACCTGCACAACTAATGGGACTTAACCCTAATAAATTTAGAAGATTTAATTTTTTAATAAATAATAAAAAATTTATTAATGCTTTAGTCCAAAATGTTTCAAACACATTGTATTTGATTAAAAGAAAAAAATTTAATTCTGTAATTTTAAATTACGATGATAATTCAAGAGATTTATTTTTATGGTATCAGCAATTAGTTGCTGAAAGCTTGGGAAAAAAAAATAAAGGGATTTTGCCAATTGTATCAGAAATGCCAAGGGATAATCATAGCTTAATGCAACTTTATCTTGATGGATTTAAGAATAATTTTTATACATTTTTTTTTGTAAAAGAGAGTTCTTCAGAAAAAATAATAAATAATAAAATTTTAAAATCATATTCTTATTTAAAAAATAAAAGTCTTAATGACATCAAATTATCACAGTTTCAAGCTACTGAAAAAATTTTTACAAAGAAACTTATTCCGTTTAGAAGTTTTTTGATAAATAAAAGAAATGAAGAAACATTAGGTGAGTTATTTGTTTTTTTTATGTTAGAAACCATATTGCTGGGAAAAGCTTTAAATGTAAATCCATATGACCAACCAGATGTAGAGTTGATTAAAACTGAAACTAAGAAGTTTTTAATAAATTTTTAATTACCTATAATTATTTTTGAAATTCCGTAGCTTCTTTCTTCTATAATTTTTAGTTTATCTGAAATGTTAATGGTGTCTTTAATATGTCTATGAATTATTAGAATTCCGTTAATATCTAAAATTTTTTCTTCTATAACAAAATTAATTATAAAATTTAAATTCTTTTCTTTGTAAGGAGGATCCATAAATATGATATTAAATTTTTCCTTAAATTTATTCTTATTTAAAAAATTAAAGCAATTTTCTTCAATTATTTCGAATTTATTTTGAACATCTAAATCAAAAATATTTTTTTTTAGTACATTTAAGGCCTCTTTGTAATTTTCTATAAAAGTGACTTTTTTTGCATTTCTGGAGATACATTCTATTCCGAAAGACCCAGTTCCTGAAAATAAATCTAAAATATTTGAATTTTCAACAACACAGTTAAATTTATTTGAATGTATAATAAGGTTAAAAATTGACTCTTTAACAAGATCACGGAGTGGTCTTGTTTTTTTATCCTTGGGTAGATAAATTTTTTTTCCTTTAAAATTACCACCAATAATTCTCATTTTTCTATTACTTTAGATCCGATATCATTTCTAAAAAAACCATTTGTCCAATTTATTTGGTTTATGAGGTTTACAGCTTTAATTCTACATTTTTTAAATTCATTTGATACAATCACGAAATTTAAAACTCTTCCACCATTCGAAATAATTTCTGACTCATATTTTTTTGTACCTGCATGAAAAATAAATTCATTATTATTTAGATGTATTTTATTTAAACCATCAATTTTTGAATTATTTCTAAATTTATCAGGGTAACCTTTAGAGCATAATACAATACAAAGACTTTTTTTATCATTCCATTTCAAATTAATCGTATCTAAACTTCCATTCACACAGGCGCCAATTACTTCAAAAAAGTCAGTTTTGAGCTTAGGAAGAATAGTTTGACACTCAGGATCACCCATTCTTACATTGTATTCAATTAGAAATGGCTCATTATTTACAATCATTAAACCAGCATATAAAAAACCAGTGAAACTTGTGTCTAATGTCTTTAATCCATTAAGAGTAGGCTTTATGATCTTATTTAAAACTTTCTCATTTAAAATTTGACTCTCAAGTCTTGAAGGTGAGTATGCACCCATACCACCAGTATTTTTTCCTTTATCACCTTCACCAACTCTTTTGTGGTCTTGGGCAGTTCCAAACATCTTAAAAGTTTTTCCATCACAAATTATGAAAAAACTCATTTCTTCACCTATTAAAAATTCTTCTATTAAAACTTCATTTGCTGTACCAAATTTACCATTAAAAATTTCATCAACTGCCAAAATCGATTGTTGTTTATCTTCACAAATGTAAACACCTTTACCTGCGGCTAATCCGTCAGCTTTCACCACTATGGGAAAAGAACATTTTTCAAAAAATTTTTTAGCTTCTTCAGATGTTTTAAAAATTCCAAATTCAGCAGTTGGAATTTTATATTTTTCACATAATTTTTTTGTAAAAATTTTTGAACCTTCAAGTTGAGATGCTATTTTGTTAGGACCAAATACCTTAATGTCAAATTTTTCTAAATAATCAACAATTCCATTGACCAAAGGTTTTTCAGGCCCAACTATAACTAGGTCGATTTTTTCTCTTAAAACGAAATTTTTTATATTTTCAAAGTCATTTATCTCAATTTCAATATTTTTGCCAATTTGGCACGTACCAGCATTTCCTGGAATAGAGTAGATTTGGCTGACTTTATTAGAATTTTTTAATGACAAACAAATAGCGTGCTCTCTACCACCACTTCCTATTACCGCAACTTTCATATAACAATGTATAAACTAAAAATGTTTAAAAAATTAGCAAAAATAAAATATTTACCAAATAATTTCGAAATACTCGAACAAGGAGACCATGTAATATGTGCTATTTCAGGTAAAAAAATTAATTTAGATAAATTAACTTATTGGAATGTTGAATTACAGGAACCTTACTATTCTTACGTTGAGGCCTCGTTAAAAAGAGAAAAATAAAAAATTTATTTCCATCTATTGTGGGTCCAAATCCATTGTTCTGGGTTTTTAATGATCATTTTTTCTAAAATTTTATTTAAATCTAATGTGATAGACTCTACCGAGTCATTTTTAGAAAATACCATAGATTTGTAAATTTTAATTTTAAATTTATTATTTTCAATTCTTTCAATATAAATTGGAACAATTTTTGCATTATACTTTTTGACAAATTGTGCTGGTATAGTTGTAGTCAAGGCATTTTGATTAAAAAAATTGGAATGAATACCTTCCGAAACTCTTTGGTCAATCATCAAAGCAACAGAAGTGCCGTTTCTAAAATTTTTTACTAATTCTTTTGTTCCAGAAATTCCCTTTTTAATTTGTTTTCTACATATATATTTTTTTCTAATATATTCCATCAAGGGATTTAAAAACTTGTTATTTAAAGGCCTATAGATTGCAGCTAGATCTATACCAGACTTTTCAATATGCATTGCCATCAATTCAAAATTATTGAAATGACCAGAAACAAAAATAACTGGTTTAGAATCTTTTTTTATTAATTCTAATTCATCTTGATTTTCAATAACAATATATTTTGAAAATTTTTTAGAAATTCTAAAGTTTTTAATAAAAATATATTCAGCTAATATTTTTCCATAATTGTCCCACATTCTTTCAATTATATTTTTTTTTTCGATTTCACTTAATTTAGGAAAAGCATTAGATAAATTTGAATAACTGATCTTTTTAGATCTAAATATTGGACCAATGAGTCTTAAAATTTTACCAGATAATATTGAGGAATATTTTAATCCCAATAACCTATAAATTAAAAATAAAAATAAAATTATTAAAGATTGGAAAAAATATTTAAAACTATTCATGTATTTTAATTTTTAAAAAATCTATTAAATTGTTTTTGTTTTCAATTTCTAATCTTATTTCTATAAATTTAATTTTGTTTAAATTAAACTTTGAAATTTTAACAAAATCTTTTTCCGTAGTAATTATTTCAGCATTAATATTTCTTGCATGATCTAAAATATCATTAATATCATCTTTTTTATAATTATAATGGTCAGGAAAAATTAACTCTTCTATAATTTTAAATCCATTTTTTATCAAAATATTTTTAAAGCTTTGAGAATTTCCAATTCCTGAAAAAATTAGATAATTTTGGGATAAATTAAATTTATCTAAATTACATATTTTGAAATACGTTTTAAATATTCTAATATTTGGATTATATTTTTTTATACTATCTAATTGAGCTTGAGGAGCTACGCCGTCACTTTTTAAAAAAACGCAATCATATTTCTTTAAACTATTTAGTTTTTCTCTTAATGGGCCAGATGGGATTAGTAATCCATTACCTACAAATGTTTCTGTATCAAAACAAACAAACTGTAAATTATATGAAATGCTTTTATCCTGGAGACCATCATCAAAAATAACTACGTTTCGTTGATCATTAATTGCATGTTCTATTATTTTTTTCCTAGTTTTTTTATTAATCGTCTCTGTTTTTTCTTTTAAGATAATGCCCTCATCTATTTGAGAAGCATAAGTCTTTTTTCCTGTTACAACATTAATTTTTAATTCTCTCAATATATTATAAAGCGCGATAGTTGTTGGGGTTTTTCCTGTTCCACCCACATAAATATTCCCTACACATATAGTCTTAACTTTTTTATTTTTGTCATTCGATTTAAAATTGAGAAAGAAGTTGTTTATTAAAATTGGCAAGGTAAACGGCAATAAAAGAAAAGATAATAAATTGGATTTTTTTAGATCCCAAAACTTTGGTTTTTTAAATTTCATTATTTGCTAATGAACAAATTTCTTTATAAAAATTTATTGCAGTTTTTTTTCCTATTCTATTGAGTTCAGCTTGTTTTTTTTTAAAGTTAGTTTTTTTTTGAAAAAAGTTATTTAATATTTTAGTCATATTTTTTTCATTATTTATTTGAATAGACATATTTTTGCTTTTTAACATTTTAAAGATTTCTTTAAAATTTGATATGTAAGGACCGTGCATAATATTACATCCAAATCTTGTTGCCTCTAAAGGATTTTGGCCTCCATGATTTATCAGCGAACCTCCAAGAAAGACATTTTTACAAATACTATAAAAAGATTTTGTTTGGCCATAAGATTCTATAATTAAAATTTCAGCATTTTTATCAATTTTATTGTGACCATTAACAATTTGTGTTTTTAAATTTAATTTTTTTAGCTCATCATCAATTGATCTTGATCTATCAATATGTCTTGGGATTATGATAGTCAATAAATTAGGATATTTTTTTTTTAATTTTTTATGAACTGATCCACAAATAGTCTCTTCATTAGGATGGGTGCTTGAAGCACACCAAGACCTTTTTGAGAGTATAAATCTTTTCAATTTATCATCTACTTTTATTTTTTCATTTTCTGATTGAGCAAATTTAAGATTTCCAAGACTTTTTACTTTTTTAGCACCTAGTTTGATTAAATAACTTTTAGACTCATTACTGCAAGATAAACATAAATTAAATTTATTAAAAATTTTTTTTGAGAAAATTGGAAAATTTTTCCATCTAACGTAAGTTTTTTTTGTAATTCTCCCATTAATAAGAGCTGTGGGTATATTTTTATGATTTAAATGATCTAACATATTGGGCCATATTTCTGAGTCAATAAAAAAAGCTGATGATGGATTCCAATAATTTAAAAATTTTTTAGATAAGTAAAAAGTATCTATCGGAAAAAATTGATGTACTATTTTTTTTGAATTAAATTTTTGAATTATTTTTGATGAGCTTAATGTATTTGAAGTAATTAAAATTTGTTTAATTTTTTTTTCTTTTTCTAATATTTCTAAAATTGGAACAATACTTTGTAACTCTCCAACACTTGCTCCATGAAACCATATTAACCTGCCTTTAACTTTTTTTTTTGTAAAAAAACAGAATTTTTCTTTAAATCTTTTGATATCTTCTTTTTTTTTGAACAATCTATAAATAATTATTATTGGTGATAATATTAAAACCAGGTTAATTAAAAATCTATAAATAATTAACATTATGTTTTTCTGATCTGTTTTTCGTAAAAATTTTTATAAATATTTGATGATACTAATAATTCTTCGTGTTTTCCTTCTCCAACAACATTACCTTTATCAATTACATAAATTTTATCAGAATTAAGTATAGTTGATAATCTATGGGCAATAACAATTGTAGTTTTTCCTTTGGTTAAAAAAGTAATAGCTTTTTGAATCTTATTTTCTGTTTCAGCATCTAAAGATGAAGTAGCTTCATCTAATAAAATTATAGGGCTTTTTTTAAGTATTGCTCTTGCAATTGACAATCTTTGTTTTTCTCCTCCAGAAAGTCTCACTCCATTTTCACCAATTAATGTATTATATTTATTAGGTAATTTTTCTATAAATTCGTTTGCAAAAGACAGATTTGCAGCTTCTTCTATATCTTTTTTAGACGCATTTGAATTTGCGTAAGAAATATTATTTAAAATAGTGTCATCAAAAAGTGTTGTATCTTGACTGACTAAAGAAATATTTTTTCTCAAAGAGTAAATAGTAGAATTAAATATTGATTGGTTGTCAATTTTAATATCTCCTTCATCAATATTATAAAACCTAGGAATTAAATTTAAAACTGTTGATTTGCCAGCACCACTATGGCCCACCAAAGCAGTCATTTTTTCTCCTGGGATATTTAAGTTTATAGAATTTAGTATTTGTCTTTCACTTTTTTGATATTCAAATTTTACATTTTCAAATTGGATATTCCCTTTATTAATTTTGAGTTCTAAAGCATCTTTTTTGTCAGAAACTTTTGGCACATCATCAATGATTGGAAGAACCCTCCTAGCACCTGCTAAACCTTGGTGTATTGCAATATTTAAAGTAGCAAGTGACCTAACAGGTTGATATGCAAGCATCATAGCTGCCAAAAAAGAGAAAAAATTACTAACTTCTAATTCTCCATTCATCACAAGTTTTGCTGAAATAAATATTATAAATGCAATCATTATGCCTGTAAGAGCCTCCATTACTGGTGAAGATCTTACAAATACAATATTTATTTTTTTTGTTGATTCTTTTAAATCTTCAATAAAACCTTTAGCACGTTGTTTTTCAAACGGCTCTTTTTGAAAAATTTTTATTAACTTATGATTTTTAAAAATTTCTATAAGGTATGATGAAAAAATTCCAGTTCTTTGCATTTGCTGATTTGTTACCTTAGTCATTCTTTTTCCTAAAATTTTTGCTACTATAATGGCCAATGGAATCATGGTAATGGCAGCTAGCGACAATTTCCAATTTTGATAAAACATCACAGAGAGAAGACCTACTAAAGTTAAGCTATCTTTAAATAAATTCAAAACCGCTGTACTCACTAAATTAACTATCATATTTACATCGTTCATAAGATTTGCAACAAATTCACCTGAGTGTTTATTGTCAACTGTATTAGTGTCTGCTTTAACTAAAGTTGCGAACATATCATTTTGAATATCTTTTCTGATTTCTTCTGATACAGTAATCATAGTTACTTTAGCTAAATATAAAGACAAACCTTTTATTGTAAAAGCCAGAATAATACATGCTGGTATTATTAAAATAAGAGATTCTTTTTTTTCAATAAACAATTGTTCAATTGCAGGATCTAATAGATAAGCAACAGCAGAAGTGCTTCCAGCTAAAGTAAGAGCAAAAAAAATTGAAAGTAAAATTTTATTTTTATAATTTTTGGTGTAACTTTTATAAAGTCGTTTTATGATCTGGATATTATTCATTATTTAAAACTTACCCACAATTAAGTTGAAAAAAACTAATAATCCTAAAAAATTATTTGATTTAAAAACCTTTAAGCAATTTATAGGGCTTTTAATATCAAGTTTTAAAAGCTGAAAATAAAGCATTTGAAAAATTATTATAATTAAGAATATAAAATAAAAATTATTCAATTTCATTAAGTAACCAATTATTAGTAAAGTTATTGTAAAGGTTAAATAACATAAGTATAAAAAACTATAAGGGTTATTTTTAAATTTAATTGAGGTTGATTTTAATCCAATTATTTCATCATCTTTAATATCCTGAAACCCATATATTGTGTCGTATCCTAGTGTCCAAAATATGGCTCCAAAATAAAAAATTAATGAGGCTAGGTCGATGCTACTATTAATTGACGTCCATCCAAGGATTAATCCATAATTAAAAGTTACACCTAAAAAAAGCTGAGGCCAATAGGTATATCTTTTCATTAGTGGATATGTAAATGCCAAAGGCATTGAAGCTAAAGCTAGATAGATTGTAAAATAGTTAAAATTGATAAGAACTAAAAAGGCTATTAGACATAAGATGCCTGCATAAAACAATCCAAGTTTTACCGAAATTTTTTCAGAAGCAATTGGTCTGTCTTTAGTTCTTAAAACCTTTTTATCAAATTTTTTATCCAAAACATCGTTAACAATACATCCTGCTGATCTCATTAAAATCGCACCAATTAAAAATAAAAATAGATAAAAAAAATAATTATTAATACCTTGTGAAAAATCATAACCAAGAGTGAGCCCCCAGGAACAAGGCCAAAAAAGTAACATATAGCCAATTGGCTTTTTGAGTCTGGTTAGTTCAATAAATAAGTTTAATTGCTTCATAAAATTTACTTGTAAATAACAAACGCAACATTGATAATCAAACTGATTCGTATGAATATAGATTACACAGTTACAGCTCTAATGTTTCCAGCCATTCCTTTGCTTATGAATATATATAGTAATCGATTTCACTCATTAAGTAAGCTTATTAGAGAGCTTCATGATGAACATGTTTATGAAAACCACATTCCAACAGAGTGGAAAAAACAGTTTATAAACTTAAGCGGAAGGATTACCCTTTTAAGATGGACTATTATGTTTGCGGCATTTGGTTTTTTATTTAATATGCTCACAGTGCTTGGTCTTTATTTAAATGAGATTTTCATTGCTAGATTAATCTTTGGATCTTGTTGTTTGTCCATGATTATTTCAATTATTTTTTTTATCAGAGAAATACATGTTTCAACTAGTGCGCTTAAACTTCATATGTCTGATATGGATGTAGATGTTAATTAGGAATTATAACTGCAGGCCCTAAAATTTTTCTATCTTCTAAATCTTTATGAGCCTGAATAACCTGATCTAGTTTATATTTTTTAAAAATTTTTATTATAACTTTTCCTGAACTTATTTTTTCAAACATTATTTTTGACGCTTCTTCCAAATCTTCTTTAGTTGAAAGATATTGTTGCATAGCGGGTCTTACAAGATACAAACCTTTAGGTTGTAGCATTTGAGGAACGTTAATATCAGACAATGGTCCTGAAGCATTTCCAAATGAAACCATCATTCCTCTTATTGCTAAACATTCAATAGATCCATTTAATGTATCTTTCCCAACGCCATCATAAACCACCGGAACACCTTTGCCATTTGTGATCTCTAAAACTTTTTTTGCAAAATCTTCTTTATTGTAATTGATTACATGATTGTAACCATTTTTTTTTGCTATATCAATTTTTTCTTCTGATCCAACTGTACCTATCACTGTACAACCTAAACTTTTTGCCCATTGGCCAAAAATTTGTCCAACACCACCAGCCGCAGCATGAAATAATATTGTT
>Ga0209335_10003429_pt1 | contig 15794 bp, 27 predicted proteins | sample COG_09_FD_184753 | JGI IMG/M metagenome (GOLD analysis project Ga0209335, IMG submission 184753) | Pelagic Microbial community sample from North Sea - COGITO 998_met_09 (SPAdes) (version 2) | ecosystem: Environmental > Aquatic > Marine > Neritic zone/Coastal water | place: Helgoland, sampling...
AATTAAGAACCATGCAAAACATTGAAATCATAAGAACAGATTTAGAAAATGAATTGCTTTATTTAAAAGGTTCGATTCCAGGATCAAAAAATTCAGAAATTCTCGTAAAAGGTTCTGTGAAGAATATTAATAAATTAACTATTGGTGAAAAAATTGCAGCTGCTGAACAAGCAAAAAAGACACCAGATAAAAAGAAAAAATAATGAAAATTGAAAAATTAAATTTAGATGGAAAAAAAGGCTCTATAGAAGTTCTAGATAAAATTTTTTCTGCAAAAATTAATAATAAGTTAGTAAGCAATGTTTTATATAAAACTAATGCTAACTACAAAGGTAGGCACGCTAAAACTAAGCAACAAAATGAAGTATCGGGACCAACTTCAAAAATTTATGCACAAAAGGGCACTGGTAATGCAAGACACGCTAGTAGAAAAGCTCCAATTTTTGTCGGTGGTGGTATTGCACATGGACCAAAAGGGGAATTGGCTTACAAAAAAAGAAAATTAAATAAAAGTGAAAAAAAACAAAGTATTGCATCATTAATAAGCGAAAAAAATAAGAATAATAATTTACTGGTATTTAGTGATTTTAATTCTGAAATAAAAAAAACTAAAGAGATGAACCTAATTATTAAAAAATTTGAAATAACTAACTCAATTATTATTTTGGATAAATCATCAAAAGAAAAAATTGAGAAGTCGATAAGAAATATACCTAACGTTAAAGTGACTGATGTTAATCACTTTAGTGCTTTTGATATTGTGAAGTTTAAAAAGATTGTTTTCACGGAAAGTTCAATTAAAGAACTAGAAAAGAGATATTCATAATGGATAAAATTCACTTATTTGACAAAATTATATCTCCAATGGTAACTGAAAAATCAACAACTTTATCAGAACAAAATAAAATAGTTTTTAAAGTTCCATCTAACTCAAACAAAAAAAACTTAAAGAACAATATAGAAAAAATTTTTAAAGTTAATGTTACTAAAATAAATATAATCAATAAGAAAAATAGAACAAAAGTAGCAAGAGGAAAGAAAATTAAAGTACCTGGATTTAAAAAAGCAATAATTACTCTTAAAAAAGGTCAGAGTATTGATCTTACAACTGGAATTTAATAATGGCATTAAAAACTTTTAAACCTTATACAAAATCAACCAGAGGAACAATCCTTGTAGATAGAACTGGTCTATGGAAAGGAAAACCTTTCAAATCTTTAGTTTCACCTAAAAATGCCATGAAAGGAAGAAACAATAATGGACATATCACTTCTATAAATAGATCTGGTGGACATAAAAAAATGTATAGACATGTTGATTTTTATAGAAAAAAATTTGACTCACCTGCAATTGTTGAAAGAATAGAATATGATCCAAATAGATCTTGCTACATTATGTTGGTTAAATTCGAGGACAGTTCACATGCTTATTATTTAGCACCTCAAAAAATTAAAGTTGGAGATAAAGTTGAAAATGGATCAAAAAAAGAAATTAAAGTTGGAAATTGTATGCCACTTCAGGATATTCCTGTTGGAATAGATATTCATAATGTTGAAATTCAACCAGGAGCTGGTGGTAAGATAGCAAGATCAGCTGGGACTTCAGTTACAATCAGTGGCCTAGATGGAAATTACAGTCTTATAAAATTAGCATCTGGAGAGGTTAGAAAAATTGACTCAAGATCATTAGCAACTATTGGAGTTTTAAGTAATCCAGATCAAAAAAACATTAAAATTGGAAAAGCTGGGAGATCAAGATGGTTAGGTAGAAAACCTCACACTAGAGGTGTGGTGAAAAATCCAGTGGATCACCCACATGGCGGTGGTGAGGGTAAAACTGCTGGTGGAAGACATCCAGTTTCACCTACAGGTCAATCTGCGAAAGGTTTAAAAACTAGAGATAACAAAAGAACAGATAAATTTATTGTTAAAAGAAGAAACAAGAGAAAGGATACCAAATAATGGCTAGAGCTGTATGGAAAGGCCCTTTCGTTGAAGAAAGTTTAATGAAAAAAGTAGATAAGTATAAAACTGATCCAAAAAAAATACCTATTAAAACTTGGTCTAGAAAATCAACTATAATTCCAGATTTTGTAGGAGTAAGTTTTTTGATTTATAATGGTAAAAAATTTATACCAATCACAATATCTGAGGATATGGTTGGCCACAAATTAGGAGAGTTTGCACCAACAAGAACTTTTTTTGGTCATACACCAGCAGATAAAAAAGCAAAACCTGCAGAAGCAGCACCTAAAAAATAATTATGAGTAAAAAGAAAAAAATAAATAAAAACAAAGAAAAAACAGTCAGATCAATAAACAACAACATTAGATCTAGTGTTAGAAAACTTAATCCAATTTTAAAAGGGATAGTTGGAAAAAAAGTTGATATTGCCATTAGAGATTTACAATTTTCTGAAAAAAGAATTACAAGAGATATTAGAAAAACTATTAGTTCGGCAGTTGCAAATGCAGAAAATAATTTTCAATATGATATTGATAAACTTATTGTTAAAGAAGCATACTGTGGAAAAAAAATTACCATGAAAAGATTTAGACCAAGAGCCAAAGGAAGAGCGGCTCCAATTTTAAAACCTTATTCAAGTGTTACAATAATTTTATCAGAAACTAAAAAAATGGAGAGTCATGGGACAAAAAGTTAATCCAGTTGGTTTTAGATTAGGTGTAAACAGAGGTTGGGACTCTGTTTGGTATGCTAAAAAGAAAGACTTTGGTAATTATTTAATCGAGGACTTTAAAATTAGAGAATATATAAAAAAAAATGTTATTAACTCGGGTGTTTCAAAAGTGATGATAGAGAGAACTTCAAACAAGTGTTATGTTACTATTTACACTTCAAGACCTGGTTTTGTAATTGGTAAAAAAGGAAGTGATATTGATAAAATTAAAAACAATCTATCCAAATTTACTACTAATGAAGTAACATTAAATATTAAAGAAGTTAAAAAACCAGAAACTAACGCGTATTTAGTAGCTGAAAACATTGCCCAACAATTAGTCAAAAGAATTTCTTATAGACGTGCAATGAAAAGAGCAATGCAATCATGTTTAAGATTAGGAGCAAGGGGCATTAAAGTTTCTATTAGTGGAAGATTAGGTGGAAATGAAATAGCTAGAACTGAATGGTTGAGAGATGGCAGCATTCCATCTCACACTTTAAGAGCAGATATTGATTATGCTGAAGCTGAAGCTTTAACCACTTATGGTATCATAGGAATAAAAGTGTGGATTTATAAAGGTGAGGTTTTCGCAAAAGAATTTAGTCAAGAAACTAATAAAGTAACCCCAAAAGAGGAAAAATAATAAATGTTGCAACCAGTTAGAACAAAATGGAGAAAAGCTCATAAGGGCAGAATACATGGCACTGCATCAAGAGCAAATTTCATTAACTATGGGGCTTATGCATTGAAAGCATTGAGTCCTGAAAGAGTGACTGGAAAACAAATTGAAGCTGCAAGAGTTGCTCTTACAAGACATATGAAAAGACAAGGAAGAGTTTGGACAAGAGTTTTTCCAAACATTCCAGTTTCAAAAAAACCTATAGAAGTTCGTATGGGAAAAGGTAAGGGTTCACCAGAATATTATGCTTGTAGAGTGAAACCAGGAAGAATTTTATTTGAAGTGGATGGTGTATCTGAACAAATAGCTAAAGAGGCTTTATATAAAGCATCAGCTAAATTACCAATTAAAACAAAAACTATAAAAAGATTTGCTTAAAATGAAAAAACAAGAAATTAAAAAACTAACAAAAGACGAAATAGTGAAAAATATTGATAAGTTAAAAAAAGATTTGTTTAATTTTAGATTTCAAAAAATTAATTCTCAAATAACAAATCCATCACAAATAGGGGAAACTAAAAAAACCATTGCAAGATTAAAAACTATTTTAAAAGGAAAAATAAATGCCTAAAAAAATTTTAACAGGAGTTGTTGTGAGTGATAAACCAAACAAAACTATTACTGTATTAGTAGAAAGAAAATATTCACATCCCGTATTAAAAAAAGTAATTAAAGTTCAAAAAAAATATAATGCACATGATGAAAATAATAAATTTAAAACAGGTGATAAAGTTTCAATTATTGAAAGTAAGCCTTTTTCAAAAAATAAAAAGTTTCAAGTAATGGAGAATACAAAATAATGATACAAGTTCAGACAGAATTGCAAGTAGCTGACAATACTGGTGCTAAAAAAATAGAGTGTATTAAAGTTTTAGGAGGATCTAAAAGAAGATATGCTGGTATAGGTGATACAATTGTTATTGCAGTCAAAGAAGCTATACCAAAAGGCAAAGTTAAAAAAGGTTCTGTCCATAAAGCTGTAGTTGTCAGGGTAAAAAAAGGAATTCACAGAGACGACGGCTCTAAAGTAAAATTTGACAATAATGCTGCGGTTCTAGTAGATGATAAAGGAGAACCTGTTGGAACTAGAATTTTTGGTCCTGTTACAAGAGAATTAAGAAATAGAGGTCAAATGAAAATAATTTCATTGGCACCGGAGGTTTTATAATGATTAAAAAAGGTCTTAAGGTAAAAATTTTAGCTGGAAAAGATAAAAAAAAAGAAGGCGAAGTCATTGAGATTGATAGACCTAACAATAGAGCAAAAGTAAAAGAAATTAATATGGTAAAAAAACACGTTAAAACAACAAAAGAAAAAAAAGGTGGCATTGTTTCTAAAGAAAGTTTTATTCATATATCAAATTTAAAATTAGTTGACGAAAAATCAAAATTAAAGAAAGTTGAGGTTAAAAAGTAATGATACCGAGATTAAAAGAACTTTATATGAAAGAAATTCAACCATCTTTAAAATCAGAACTAGGATTAAAAAACCTTTATATGGGTCCTAAAATCGAAAAAATTGTAATCAATATGGGATTAGGACTAGATGGAAATGACGCTAAAATACTTAAGTCATGTGAAGAAGATTTAGCAAAAATTACTGGTCAAAAACCAGTTATAACAAAATTTAAAAAATCAGTTGCGAATTTCAAAACTCGTAAAGGTACGAACGCTGGTTTGAAAGTGACTTTGAGAAAAAATAAAATGTATGAATTTCTAGATAGATTAGTAAATATTGCTTTGCCAAGAATTAAAGATTTTAGAGGCTTATCATCAAATGGTTTTGATAAATTTGGAAATTATACATTTGGCGTTAAAGAACATATTATATTTCCAGAGGTGAGTTTTGATAGAGCAGATAAAGTAAGAGGACTTGATATTGTTATAGTTATATCATCAAAACAAAAAGAACATAGTTTTGCATTATTAGAAAAATTGAATTTTCCATTTATTAAAAAAGGAGATAATTAAAATGGCCAAATTAAGCTCTATAAATAAAAATAATAGAAGAATTAAACTTTCTGAAAGATTTTATAAAAAAAGAGAAAAATTGAAGAAAATTATTATGGATAAGAAAATTTCATTAGAGGAAAGATTTAAGGCTCAACAAAAACTATCGAAGCTACCAAGAAATTCAGCAAAAAATAGAATAATGAACAGATGTCAAATTACGGGAAGACCTCATGGTGTTTATAGAAAACTTAAAATATCCAGGATTGCATTAAGACAACTTGGATTGCAAGGAAAGATACCTGGTCTAGTTAAATCAAGTTGGTAGAAAGGATTATATGAGTTTAAGTGACCCAATAGGAGATATGATAGCTAGAGTTAAAAACGCTCAAGCAAGAAATCATAAAAAAGTTGAATTACCTTCATCTAATTTTAAAACAAAAATAGCAGATATTCTTAAAAATGAGGGTTTTATAAAAGATTTTAAGATAAACACCGAAGATAATAAATCTATATTGTCATTAGAATTAAAATATCACTCAGGTAATCCTGTAATTAGTGCTTTTGAACGTGTTTCAAAACCTGGAAGAAGAATATTTTCAAGTGCAGATAGCTTACCGAAAATAAACAATGGATTAGGTATAGCTATTGTATCAACTCCAAAAGGTGTGATGACTGACATTGATGCGAGAAAGCAACGTGTTGGTGGAGAAATAATTTGTAAGGTATTTTAATGTCAAAAATTGGTAAAATAAATATTTCTATCCCTGAAAAAGTTAAAGTAGTTTTATCTGGAGACATGTTGAGTATTGAAGGTCCACTGGGTAAAAAATCACTTAATATCGATTTAAATATTTTTGACTTAAATATTAATGAAGGCAAGGAAATTTCAATAAAACCGAAAAAAGTAGATCAAAATACTAAAAGACTATGGGGCATGAATAGAAGTTTAATTAATAATGCAGTAATAGGTTCAAATACCGGCTATGAAAGAATTCTTGAACTTGTAGGAGTTGGATATAGAGCTGCTATTAAAGGTAATCAACTAAATCTTCAGCTAGGATATAGTCATGATATTAATTATGATATACCAGAGGGAATTAAAATTGCTGTTGAAAAACAAACAACGATTAAAATCACAGGTTCTGACAAACAACAGGTTGGTTCAGTTGTATCTAAACTTAAAACATTGAGAAAAATTGAGCCCTATAAAGGTAAAGGTGTTAGAGAAAAAGGACAATATGTTCTTAAAAAAGAAGGAAAGAAAAAATAATGAAACTAAACACAAGCACTAGAAAAAAATTTAGAGTAAGCAATAAAGTTAAAAAAGTTTCTAGTAAAGATAGATATAGGTTAAGTATATCAAGATCTTCAAGAAATATTACTGCACAAATAATTGATGATACTAAAAATATCACACTTTTATCTGCATCTTCAGTTGAAAAAGATTTTAAAACAGGAACAAAAGTAAATAAAACTGAACTTTCAAAAATAGTAGCTGAAAAACTAGCAAAAAAAGCAAATGAAAAGAAAATAACTAAAATTTATTTTGATAGAGGCGTTTATAAGTATCACGGCAGAGTAAAAGTGTTTGCCGAAACCCTACGTAAAAATGGAATGGAGTTTTAATAATGGAAAATTATAAAGATAAAAAGAATGACGATATTCTGGAAAAACTAGTTCACATTAACAGAATAACTAAAGTTGTTAAAGGTGGAAGAAGATTTGGTTTCTCAGCTTTAGTAGTTGTTGGAAATCAATCAGGAAAAATTGGTATTGCGCATGCGAAAGCTAAACAAGTGCCAGATGCTATAAAAAAAGCAAATGAAATGGCTAGGAGAAAATTAATTCATATTCCATTAAGAGAAGGAAGAACAATTCATCACGATGTTAAAGCAAAAGATGGTTCAGGTAGAATTGTACTTCGATCAGCATCTAAAGGAACTGGAATAATTGCTGGAGGACCGGTAAGAGCTGTTTGTGAAGTTTTAGGAGTAAAAGATATTGTTGCAAAATCTATGGGCACTTCAAATGCGCACAATGTTATAAGAGCTACAATGAAAGCTTTATTGAAACAAAATTCTCCTAAACAAATATCTAACATTAGAAATAAAAAGATTTCTGAAATAATTGAGAAAAGAAGCTAATGATTACATTGAACAATAGAACTAAAATTAATAAATCAAAAATGCGAGTAGGAAGAGGCATTGGTTCTGGCAAAGGAAAAACATCTGGTAGGGGTGTGAAGGGGCAAAAATCAAGATCAGGTGTTGCTATAAAAAGTTTTGAGGGTGGTCAAATGCCTTTGTATAGAAGACTGCCTAAAAGAGGATTTAACCCTATAGGTAAAACTCATGTAGCAATTTTAAATTTAGAAAAAATTCAATTTTATATTGATAATAAGAATATCAAAACAAGCGATCTACTAAATTCAGATCTACTTAAAAAGCTTAAATTGATTAATAAAAATTCAATGAAATTAAAGATTTTAGGTTCAGGAGAAATTAAAGATAAAATTAACATTGAAGCTGATTTAGCTTCTAAATCTGCAATAGAAAAACTTGAAAAAATAGGTGGATCTATACAAATTAAAAAGTAATTTTTAAATAATGAGCGCCACATCATCAAGTAATGATTTAAGAAACAGAATATTATTTACTATAGCTATTCTTGCTGTTTATAGATTTGGAACTTTTGTTCCTTTACCAGGTATAGATCCAGAACAATTAAAAATAATGATGGAAGGAAATCAAAAAGGATTGTTGGGCATGTTTAATGTGTTTGCCGGAGGTGCTATAAGCCGAATGGCAATATTTGCTTTAGGAATAATGCCATACATCTCTTCATCAATCATAATACAACTTTTAACTGGAACATCTGATTATTTTAAAAATTTAAAATCTCAAGGTGAAATAGGACGATCAAAAATAACTCAAATAACTCGATATGGAACAGTCTTGCTAGCAACTGTTCAGGGTTATGGTCTTGCCGTAGGTTTAGAGTCATCAGCAAATTTGGTAATAACTCCTGGCATGTTTTTTAAAATATCAACTGTTACAACTATAGTGGCAGGTACGATTTTTTTAATGTGGCTTGGAGAACAAATTACTCAAAGAGGAATTGGAAATGGAATTTCATTGATAATTTTTGCTGGAATAGTTGCAGAAATACCAAGGGCTCTAGTTACAACTTTTGAATTAGGAAGAACTGGTGCCGTCTCTACTTTAATGATTTTAGCAATTTTTATTTTATTAATTTTAACAATTCTCTTTATCGTTTTTATGGAGCGAGCTTTAAGGAAGATATTAATTAATTATCCAAAAAGACAGATGGGAAACAAAATGTACGGTGGAGAGTCTTCACATTTACCATTAAAAATAAACCAGGCAGGAGTTATACCCGCTATCTTTGCTTCTGCATTGTTATTATTACCAGTAACATTTTCAAATTTTAATTTTTCTGATAGTGAAGCATTTTTAAATTTAAGTTCCTTTTTTACTCAAGGACAACCACTTTATATGTTGCTTTATGCTTCTGGAATTATATTCTTCACTTTTTTTTATACATCAATAACTTTTAACCCTACTGAAACAGCTGATAATTTGAGAAAGTATGGTGGATTTATTCCAGGTATTAGACCAGGTGAAAGTACGGCATTATATATTGAAAATATTTTAACTAAACTTACTACAATTGGAGCGTTATATTTAACATTAGTTTGTTTGATGCCTGAATTTTTAATAGCAAATTACCCAATTCCATTTTATTTAGGTGGTACATCAATTTTAATTGTTGTAGTTGTTGCTATTGATACAGTGACTCAAATTCAAACTAGATTAATGAGTTCCCAATATGAACAATTAATTAAAAAAACTAAATTTGGTAAATAAGAAAAAGTGAATTTAATTTTATTTGGACCTCCCGGTGCTGGTAAAGGCACACAATCTAAATATTTAGTCAAAAAATTAAATGGTTATCAAATTTCTACGGGAGACATGCTAAGGGAAGAAATTAAAAAAAATTCAGAAATCGGAAAAAAAATATTTAATGATATGAATGAAGGTAAATTTGTGAGTGACGAAATTGTCAATAACCTTATTAAGAATACCATCTCTGATCCTAAAAAAAAGAACAAATTGATATTTGATGGATACCCAAGATCACTAAGTCAGGCTAAAAATTTAGATTTATTACTAGATAAAACTGAACAAAAAATAAGTTTTATATTTTTTCTTAATGTTAATAAAGACACAATAATTCAAAGAATTAAAAAAAGAAAAACTTTAGAAAATAGATCAGACGATGAATTGAATACAATTCTAAAAAGGTATGATACTTACATGAACACAACCAAACCTGTACTTGATTTCTACTCTAAAAATTCAAACTTTTATGAATTGGATGGAGCATTAGAAATTGATGAAATAACCACTAAAATAGACACTTTTCTCAATGTTTAAGTCGTTGACTTTAGAAGATCTTATTATATAAAAGGCTAAAAATTTATCACATATTATGGCTCGTATTGCAGGTATTAACATTCCACAAAATAAATTAGTTCACGTTGGTTTAACTTATATTTACGGAATTGGTGAAAAATTTTCAGGTGAAATTTGTTCAGCTTTAAAATTCCCAAAAGAAAAAAGAGTTAATCAACTTACTGATGACGAAATTCTCAAAATAAGAGAGTACATTGATCAGAACTTTAAAGTTGAAGGAGATTTAAGAAGAGATTATTCTTTAAGCATTAAAAGATTAATTGATCTTGCTTGCTATAGAGGGTCTAGACATAGAAAAAAATTGCCAGTGAGAGGTCAACGTACAAGATGTAATGCTAGAACAAGAAAAGGTAAAGCTATAGCTATTGCCGGCAAAAAATTAACACCACTTAAAAAATAGATATGGCTAAAACAGATAAAATTGAAACTAAAGACTCAAAAGTAGAAAAGTCTTCAAAGAAAACAAATAAAAGTTCTTATTCAAAAAAGAAGAAAACAAAAAAAAGTATTTTAAACGGCATTGCTTATGTCCAATCCACTTTTAATAACACTATAATTTCTATTGCTGATACAAATGGCAATGTTATTTCTTGGGCTTCAGCTGGACAAAAAGGATTTAAAGGATCAAGAAAATCTACTCCTTATGCAGCACAAATTGCAGCTGATGCGGCAGCATCTAAAGCGCTTGAATTTGGAATGAAAACTTTATCTGTAGAAGTTAAAGGTCCTGGATCAGGAAGAGAAACTGCATTACGAGCATTACAAGCAAGAGGTTTTAAAATATTGTCTATTAAAGACACAACACCAATGCCTCATAATGGAACTAGACCACCAAAAAAAAGGAGAGTTTAATGGAAACAGAAAATGTTAATTTAAAAAATTGGAAATCACTTATAAAACCATCAAAATTAGATGTCAAATTGAGTGATGATTTAACTCATGCTACTATTATAGCTGAACCTTTAGAAAAGGGTTATGGTCTGACATTGGGAAATTCTTTAAGAAGAATTTTATTATCTTCAATTAGAGGTGCCGCAGTGACCTCAATACAAATAGATGGAGTTTTACATGAATTTACATCAATAAAAGGTGTTAGAGAAGATGTGACTGATATTGTTTTAAACGTAAAAGCTCTTGCTTTAAAAAGTAACGCTGAAGGTACAAAAAAATTAATTTTAGATGCAAAAGGTCCAGGAGAAATTAAAGCATCTGACATAGTCCCTGTTACAGATGTAGAAATTTTAAATCCTGATTTAGTAATATGTAATTTAGATGAAAATACAAATTTCCATATGGAAATGAATGTGAATACAGGTAAAGGTTATGTTCCAGCTGAACTAAACAAACCTGAAGAACCACCTCTTGGCTTAATTGCTATAGACTCATTGTATAGTCCTGTAAAAAAAGTAACATATTCAGTAAGCACAGCCAGAGAAGGTAAAGCTTTAGACTATGACAAATTAACAATGGAAGTAGAAACTAATGGCTCCATATCTGCAGAGGATGCTGTGGCTTATTCTGCTAGAATTTTTCAAGACCAACTTAAGATGTTTATTAACTTTGATGAACCTGTTGAAGCACCTGTTAAAGAGGTTTCGTCTGAACCAGAATTTAATAAGAATTTGTTAAGAAAAGTTGATGAACTTGAACTTTCTGTAAGATCTATGAATTGTTTAAAGAATGATAATATAATTTATATTGGTGACTTGGTTCAAAAATCTGAAGGAGAAATGTTAAGAACTCCTAATTTTGGAAGAAAATCATTAAATGAAATTAAAGAAGTTCTTACTGGAATGTCGCTATATCTTGGAATGGAAATTCCAAATTGGCCTCCTGATAATATTGCAGAAATGTCTAAAAAATTGGAGGAAGCAATTTAATGAGACATGGAATGGCAAATAAGAAGTTAAATAGAACTTCTGAACACAGAAAAGCTTTACTTAAGAATATGCTTAATTCTTTAGTAAAATATGAGCAAATCAAAACAACTTTACCAAAAGCTAAATTTTTAAAACCTCAAGCTGATAAATTAATTACATTAGGAAAAAAAGATACATTGCAGACTTCAAAGTTATTAGTTTCTCAATTACAAGATACAAAATCTGCTAACAAGGTGAGAAAAACTTTATCAAAAAGATATGAAAAGAGAAATGGTGGATATACGCGAATTATAAAAGCTGGTTTTAGATATGGAGATAACGCTCCAATGGCAATTATTGAATTTGTTGATAGAGATGTTCAAGCTAGAAGAGTAGATATAAAGAAAAAAGAAACCTCTAAAGATGAGATTGTTGATAAAAAAGAAGACAAAAAGACTGGGTAGACCTAAAGTAATCTCAAAAATTTAATTATGATTAAGACGTTCACCGTTGAATCAACGTGTAATGATATGCGTATTGATAGATGGTTAAGGAATAAGTTAGGTAAAATGCCTCAAGGGTTTATAGAAAAAAACTTGAGATCAGGAAAAATTAAGATTAACAAAAAAAAAGTTAAAAGTTCTTCGAAAATTAAAACCGATGATAAAATTTTTATATTTGATTTAAATTTTAAAGAGACACAAGTACAAAAAAAAATTAAATTTAGTCCGTCTAATGATGTGGTAAAAGAAAATGAAAATCTCATAATAGATAATAATGAAAATTTTATTGTTCTAAATAAAAGTTCAGGAATTTCAGTACAAGGTGGAACAAAGTCAAAAAAAAATTTAGTAGATATTTTTGCTAAAAGTGAAATTTTTCAAGGTACCAAACCTTATTCAGTTCATCGTTTAGATAAAGATACCTCTGGAATTTTTATAATGGCAAAAAATAGAGAAACAGCACAATTATTTACTTCTTTATTTAGATTAAGAAAAGTTCACAAAACTTATTTGGCAATATGTCATGGAGAACTAGACAAAACATCTGGTGAATGGAATGAGGATCTTATTCGATATGATAATGGAAAAAAAATAATAGAAAAGGCCAAGACACTTTTTAAAGTTATAGATAAAAATACTAATGCAAGTCTTGTCGAAATGAAACCTATTACTGGAAGAAAACATCAACTAAGAAAGCAATTATTTTCTATAGGTCATTCAATTTATGGGGATAAAAAATATTTTTCATCACAAAATAAAAAAGGTATCAACAAAGATCTCATGCTTCACTCTTATCAAATTAAATTTATTATAAATGATAAAAGATATACTTATAAGGCACTTTTACCTGAATATTTTCAAAAATTACTTAAAACTAAAAAACTTAATTTTCCAAATTTAAGATAAGATTCTTAATTAATTCATCAGAAATTTTTTCATAATTTTGATTTTTAATGTTATTTAGGTTTGTCACACCTTTATCTTTAATTCCACAAGGTATAATTGAGTTATATTTTGATAAATCATTATTTATGTTAATTGAAAAACCATGATAAGCAATCCACTTACTTACTCTTACTCCAATAGCTGCAACTTTTTCAATTTTATTTTTTTTGTTAAACCATATACCAACATTTTTTTTGTCAGAAAACGTTTCTATTTTGTAAAATTTAATTGTATCAATAATTGATTTTTCTAAAATAGATATGAATTTTCTAATATCTTTATCTCTTTTCTTCAAATCGATAACTAGATAACAAATTAACTGACCGGGACCATGAAATGTAATTTTTCCACCTCTATTTGTCTTTATAACATTAATAGATTTATCAATTATTTCATCCTCTTTATAACTAGTTCCAGCAGTATAAATTTCATCATGTTGTAAAATCCAAATTAGTTCGTTGTTTTTTTTTTCATTTAACTCATTCAATCTTGACTCCATAAATTTAAGAGCATCCTCGTATTTTATGGGGTTTTTGGACTTTTTAATCTCAATATTCATTTAAAAATTGTAATCTTTTTATTATGTATTAAAAGTTGCGTCTGAATAATAGGTATATTTATGACTTTAATAAAAAAAATCAAAGATAAAAAAGTCAATTTTGAATTTAATAAGGAATATATAAAAGTTGTTACTGATAAAATTTCTAGTAATGATGCCTTATTTATAACTAATTCTTTTAAAGAAATGCATCCTGCTGATGCAGCTGATATTATTGAACATTTGAGCTTAAATGACAGAGAAAATTTAATAAAATTAAATAATTTTAAGATTGATCCAGAAGTTTTTGTTGAACTTAATGAGTCCGTTCAAACAGAAATTATAAAATATTTATCTTCTGAAGCCATAGTAAGAATATTAAAAAATTTAGAATCTGATGATGCGTTAGCAATATTAGAAAATGTTGATGAAAAAGACAAAAACTTAATTTTAAGTGCATTACCACCCAAAGACCGTTTTGCATTATTGGAGGGATTAAGTTATCCCGAAGATAGTGCTGCTAGAATAATGCAAAGAGAATTCACAGCTATACCTAGCAATTGGTCTGTTGGTCAAACGATTGATTATTTAAGAGAAAATAAAGATTTACCAGAGCAATTTTTAGAGATTTATATAGTTGATGAAAACTTTAAACCAATAGGTACCGTTCCTTCTTCAAAAGTCTTAAGAACCTCAAGGGAAACAGAAATGAAATCAATAATGGATGACTCAACATTTTTAGTCCCAGTAGATATGGATAGAGAAGAAGTTGGTCATATATTTGAAAATTATGGATTAAATTCTGCTTGTGTGGTTGATAAAAGTAATAAATTAGTAGGCATGATAACTTCAGACGATGTTTTGACAGTTTTAAAAGAAGAAGCTGAAGAGGATGCTTTAAGATTAGCTGGTGTAGGTGATGAAGAAATTACTGACGGAGTGTTTGTAAAAACTAAAAGAAGATTCAATTGGCTATTACTGAATCTTTTTACAGCTTTTTTAGCGACTTATTGCATTAGTTTATTTGGTGCTACAATTGAGCAAATGGTAGTTTTAGCTTTTTTAATGCCAATCGTAGCTTCGATGGGAGGAAATGCTGGCATGCAAACTTTAGCAGTTACGGTTAGAACTTTAGCGACAAATGATTTAACAAAAAATAATTTTACCCAAAACATTCTAAAAGAATTTAATATTGGCATATTAAATGGAATAATCTTTGCAATTATAAGCTCTCTTATTGTTCAGTTATGGTTTCAGGATATAATTTTGTCATTAATTATTTCAATTTCGATGATTTTGACCATGATCGTTGCAGGATTATTTGGAATTTTAGTGCCTGTTACATTAAAAAAAATGAATATTGATCCAGCAATTGCATCAAGTGTATTCGTTACAACCATAACAGATGTGATAGGATTTGTTTCTTTCCTTGGTGTGGGAGCTTATTTCTTATAAATATCAAATGTTGTCTATCAATCTTATCTTATTTATATAAAACGCAAAAAAAATTTTTGAATTCTTTAATGAGCGAGAAAGTCTGAAATTAAACTTATTTCTTAACTCTAAATATTCTAATTTTATTTTAAAAATTTTAGTTAATTCTATTTTTTTTTGTTCAATAAGATGATTTATATTTCCACCTTTCTTGGAAAGTTTTTTTTTAAATGTAATTAAATTTTGAGTTATTTTTCCTGCTTCTCTTAATTCTCTAGTGTTCAAGTGCAAGTTTCTAGAAGAAAAAGGAAGTTTATTTATATCACGTATTGTTTTACAAGGAACGATTGTACTTTTATATCTTTTTTTAATATAATTTTTAACTAAAAATAATTGTTGAAAATCTTTTTCGCCCATAAAAATTTTATTGGGTTTTATTAAACGAGTTAATCTATCCATTACATCAATAACGCCCTCAAAATGGCCTTTTCTAAATTTGGCACATAAAATCTTATCTTTTTTAATAAGTTTAATTTTTTTTGGTCTTTTAAAATTATAAACATCTTTAAAATTTGGTTTATAGACAAAATTTACATTTAATTTTTTAAGTAAGTTTAAGTCTTTTTTATAGTTCCTAGGATATGATGTGTAATCTTTTTTATTATTAAATTGAGTAGGATTTACAAAAATACTAACAATTGTGTTTTTG
>Ga0209335_10003430_pt1 | contig 15794 bp, 10 predicted proteins | sample COG_09_FD_184753 | JGI IMG/M metagenome (GOLD analysis project Ga0209335, IMG submission 184753) | Pelagic Microbial community sample from North Sea - COGITO 998_met_09 (SPAdes) (version 2) | ecosystem: Environmental > Aquatic > Marine > Neritic zone/Coastal water | place: Helgoland, sampling...
TAATCCGCCTTTTCTTCCCAAGTATCTATATTTCCGATTTCTTCTTGTTCTTCCAAATGTATATCTAATATTTTACTTTCATCTAATAAGATATTTACAGCACCAGTACCGCATGGAGGTATTTGTCCCATCATTATATTAGAAGAAACACCATTTAATTTATCCAATTCTCCAAATATGGCGGCTTTGAATAATTGGTCTGTTGTTTCTTCGAAGGAACATTTGGCAAGTGGACCTATATTTCCCCGATTTATGCCAAATCTGTCTATAGACATTAATACGCCTTTATTAGTCATAATATCACATAATAATGATAAATGTCTAAAATTGACATAAGAACCAGCGCCATCAATAACTTCACGAATTTCAGTTAAAATAATATTACGGGCAGCCTCTATACCAAATGTATTATATATTTCGTAAATATCATTAGAATAAACTTTTGTTGGGTTAACATTATCTAATTGCAATATTTCAATCAAATTGATTCCATCAGTTTCAATAATCCATTCTTCGGTTTTGACATGTGATTTATCCTTAACAACGAATTTATCTTTATTTTTATACATACTCGCACTGGTTATATTATTGATTCCTTTAATAATGATTTTATTTTTAAGAGTATTAACAAAATTTTTCAAATAATTTAAATCATTAATTTTATCATAATCGGTTTTTTTATGTTTCAGTAACCTAATTCTAAAAATTAATTTATTTGAATTATCATCTGTATAAATACATGATATATCATTAGAATACATAAGATTTAACCTGTAATAAATATTTTCCATAGTAATATTCTTATTCATCATTTTTTCTTTATCAACTTCTATTCTAATTATCCATTGTGATGAACAATCTTGTGCAGTTTCATCATCAATTTCCGAAAATACTTTATAAATTTGAAGTAATTCTTTGTCTTCTTCGATAGTAGTATTCGCATCATCGGGGTCATAGTATATTCTTACTGATTTTATTATATCACTTAATTTAGTTAATTCTATATTATTCATAAATTCTAAAGCCTTGCTTTTATTATTTGATATAGAATCGTCCAGATGTATCGTCACCGACGGAGCCTTTATCTTTTTGGATAAATGTAATAATTCTTTTAACCGAGGAACCCCTCTTGTAACATTGGATTTAGACGATACCCCTGCAAAGTGAAATGTATTTAATGTCATTTGTGTAGCCGGTTCTCCAATAGATTGTGCTGCAATAGGCCCAACCATTTCATTTGATTGAATTTTACTTTCTTCAAATTTAACATTTATTTTGTTAATAATATAATCTAATGCTAGTTTATTTAATTTATGATACTTAATAATAATTTTAGGAGATAAATAAGATTTAATCAATAATTTGAATAAAGTGTTGCATTGATTATGTTTATTAATATACAACTTATCTAGTAGATTCTCAACCGTTGATAATACATCAATTGGATTAAGATTCGACAAGTTTGCTCCAGAAATACTAAATAATGTTTTAGCCTTATTTATTAATCTAAATAAATTTATTGGACAGCATATTTTCAAATCCTTATAATCCGGAAAAATAAATTTTCGGGTATACAAATAATCCTCATATATATCTTTAAAATGTGCTTCTAGTTTTTGTTTATATTTCTTATCGGTTTTCATTTTTGAAATAGTTGAACTGTTCATAAACAAATTCCAATTTTCATTTGACGCGAATCGATATTTTTGCTCTAAAGATTGATAAGTATCTTTTAAATAATTAAATGATTGATTTTCTATTTTACAATAATCAAATCCGTCTTCGCCATAAATATATTGTATTATATTTCCGTCGGCATTTCTAACAGATAAATCATAAACAACTTTACAATCTTCCATAGATTTCATTAATTTTCTTTGAATATATCCGGTTTCTGATGTTTTTACAGCAGTATCAATTAAACCTTCTCTACCACCCATAGCATGAAAGAAGAATTCTTGTGGACTTAATCCTTTTATAAAGGAATGCTCAACAAATCCTTTACTTTCTGGGCTAATATCATATTTATTAAAATGTGGTAAAGTTCTTCCATTAAAACCATTTGGTATTCTTTTACCATCGACATTTTGTTGTCCAAGACAAGCAATCATTTGTGCAATATTAATTGATTTACCCTTAGAGCCGGCCATTACCATATTCGTCATTCTATTGTTTTCGTCTAAACTTTTAAGACCAATTTTACCTGCTTCAGCAATAGCATTATTTAAAATATTATTTACATTTTTTTCGAAATTATTGGATACATTATCACTACTTCCTTTGTCAAATGTTCCAGTATGTAATTGTTGTGTTAATTTAGAAACTTCTTTTTTTTTATTAATAATACTCTTTTCTATTTGAATATTAGTTTCTTTATCGGCTATCAAATCACTTATACCAACACTAAAACTAGTTATAACCAAATATCTTGTAATTAAATTTTGTAAATTATCTAAAAATTTTTGTGCTTCTTTATAACCATAATCATTATGAATTATATGAATAATTCCATTTGTTCCACTACTCATAATTTTTTTATCAATCCTACCTTGGATCAATTGTCCATCCTTAATTATTACATGATTTAAATTATCTTCATCCGAATCGTCGTGAGAATTATTTTTCATATTTAAATTTAATCCTTTAGGAAATATAATGGAAAGTAACTGACGACCATCCCATTTATCTGGATTTTTCATTTTAGGTTCTGGCAACTGTCCGTCAAATGAACTTATATACATTAAAATATTCATTATTTCATTTTTATTAAAATATTCATTATCACGCGTCAATCTGTTAACGCCCAATAATGTATCTTGAATTGGTGTAATAATAGGGGTATGTTCTCTAGGACTAATAATCTGTAGGGGAACTGATGCTATATACTGTAATTCAATGGCTGTTTGAATTGATTGTGGAACATGCATATTCATTTCATCACCATCGAAATCAGCATTATATGGCGTGGTAACACTGACATTTAATCTAAAAGTATTGTAATCCATTACTCTTACATTGTGTGCCATCATACTCATTTTGTGTAACGACGGTTGTCTATTAAATAAAACCGTATCACCATCAACAAGATGTCTGTGAATAATATCACCTTCATTCAAAATTATTGTTGATGTATCAACGTGTAGTAAAGAAGTAGTTTTATTGTCAATTTTCCGTTTTATGCTCTTTGCTCCGGGATGTTTGTGTGGCCCGTTTCTTACACATTGATATAATCTTCCTATATTAAATTTGTTAACAATTTCTGGAATTGTTAAATTTGTGGCAACTTTATATGGAACACCCAATTCATTAATTTTTATATTTGGGTCGGGAGTGATAACACTACGAGCACAATAATCTACACGTTTTCCCATAAGATTTCCTCTAATGCGACCATCTTTTCCACGCAATCTTTCTCTTAAAGTTTTTAAAGGTCTACCCGAACGGTGCGCCGATGGATTAATGTTGGGTAAATCATTATCTACAAATGTTGCTACATGGTATTGTAATACATTGGTCCATTCATCGATTGTATTTTCCAAGGAACCTTCTGTATCTATTTTTTTTTTTAAATGATTATTTGTTTTTATGATGTCAATTAATTTATGAGTAATATCATCTTCACTACGCTGTCCATTTGCTTGTCTTACTGAAGGTCTAACAGATGGTGGTGGAACGGGTAATATAGTACATATAAGCCATTCGGGTCTACACCAATTTATATTGAATCCTAAAATTTTACATTCTTCTTCTGTAATTCTCTTAAATAATTTTAAGATATATTCGGGCGTTAATAATTGTTTTCTATTGTCAGAAGTTAAATTTGTTAAAGTATTATCTTTCCACTCCGCATAAATCTTAGATAATGTTTTGTTATCTTTATATATTTTATTAGGTTGTAAAGCACCACATCCATTGTCATCATTTTCATGTGTTCCACAAATTTTAATTTTTGAACATTTATTAAATATATAATTAAGTCTTTTTTTACTATCCATTTTTGAAATTGCATATAATATTTCGGGGTCATTTGTATCAATTAATAATTTTGAACATCTAATACATGTACATTTTAAAACCGTTAAAATTGTATCTAAAAATTGTATATGAAAAACCGGGCGTGCGAGTTCTATATGACCAGGATAACCAGGGCAAAATCTATTATCTAAATTATCTGTCGGGCATATTTTACCATGATCAATTACACCCATACGAGTATCAAAAAGTCCACCTATAGTTGGTTCGCCATTAGAATCATATAAAATAGTTTCTTTAACATGAACAACTGACCGGTTTTTGATTTCGTCCGGGCCCATAATACTAAATTGAACACCTTTAATATCACGGATTTTTGATGTATATTCCAATTCTTTGTATAAATAAGACATGTTACTATATATTTATATTTTTTTTTTTAAGTTTGTTTGAACAAATCAATTTTAATTATTTATTTAATTAAATAAATAATATGAAATGATTAGTAACAATATTGGGAAATGCTCGTACAGGAACACATTATTTATGTGAATTATTAGGAGATATATTTTCCAATATGAATTCTTATTACGATTTATATAATAGTAAATAATGTTATTAAGAAAAAATATTTAGAAGCATTGATAAACCATTATCAAACAAAAGATTTAAAAAAAATATAAATGAAAATCCGTTATTTTTTTTAGAAAATATAATAAGTATATCTAAAGAGTCCATTTCACATAAAATATTTCTAGAACATTTGTAACTTCCGATTGTTAAATGTAATTTTCTATATGTATATCCTATAAAACAGCAATAAATATGATGGAAAAATATTATTTAATAGATTATGATTATTTTCATAAATTAAATTAAAAGAAAAACAACTTTTAATAAAAAACAGTTAGTTCAAACGATTCCAGAAGTATATTTAAAAATAAATACTAATATTAATACACTTGTTAAACAAGACAAATCTTTAGATTATAAAACAAAAATACATAACTATAATAAATACATGGATTGTCTTAATACTAATTAAACTTGTGTTCTATTACCACCTCTGTTTTGTATATAATTTCTTTGTTTTTTGGTTGTACAAACACAACCACCACTGCATGAATATGTTGAAGGACAACATTCCGGGCTGCATTGATTATAATTAAACATAAATCTACTTTTTTTTGGACCGTCGCCATCAACATACGGAGAATTTATTTTTTCATCTAATTGACTATTATTATCTGAATTGTGAAAATCTCCTAAAGGCTTATTTTCGCAGTGTCGTATACCGTTTCTGTCTACTTTACATGGGTCCATATCGGCTGGATTGAAAGCATCATTAACTACATCTATATTATCATAACTGAATAATGCTTTATCATTAAAAGAATTTCTTTCGGGTGGTTCTAAATTATTATTATCATCATTGCTTTTTCTTAAATATTTGAAGTTTGAAAATCCCTCCGATATTTTTTGTTTATATAATATTAATATTATACACATTAACATTAATATTTTTGTTGTATCGTGTATATCTAATTTAACTATTTTAAATTCAGCATTAATACATATTCCTAATAGTAAAACAATTAATATCCAAAAAAATATATTTAAATTGTTCATATATAAATACTAAATATTTTTTTAAAAATTATATATTTTTTTAAATTATATTTTTTTTTAAAATTATTTAATATTAATTAATAATTAATATATATATTGATAATGAAGAAAAATGAAGATAATTATAAATCATATTTATATTGTATGATTAACAAAATATATACAAATTTTATGTATTATACTATTTTTGCATATTCATTTATTGGAGATAACTATAATAATATTTATAATTATATATATGATAATAATATATCGAATTATAATTATGATATAACAAATAAGGAAAAAAATATAACTTCATATTATTTAAATAATACATATTATAGACATTTTGAAGATTATACTAAATCCGATAATTATCCTAATGACATAGATAATAAAAATTTATTTTCTTTTGTGTCATTAAATCGTTATAATGTTAAATTAGATGTTACATCTTTAATAAATAGTTTTTGTCTCAAAAAAGCAACTTTAGATTTTAATAAAATTAATAATAAAACGTGGATTAATATAATAAATCATTATTTAAATGAAAATATTAATTCTAATGAATATATAACTTGGGATATAATAACTAATAAAGTTGCTATACATGAAAATGTTCATTTTAAGATATCAATAACAAATGACTTTAATTATATAGTTGCTATTGAAAATAATTAATTAATTTATATTTAGAGATTATTTTATATTAACTATTATATTATAACTAATATGAATCCTTTAAAAAATTCATGGAAATTATGGTTCCATGATCCAAAAAACAATAAATGGGATATTGACAGTTATATGGAAATATGTAAAATTTCTTCAATAGAAAATTTTTGGAAATTATATCATCTTTTAGATTCTAAAAAAATTCATGAAGGTATGTATTTTTTTATGAAAGATGACATACCACCTTTATGGGAAAATGAGGAAAATATAAATGGTGGTTGTTGGTCATATAAAATAAATAAACGCGATGTATATAATGCTTGGATAGAATTATCTATAGCCGTATGTATAAATAATTTGATTAAAGAAGAATTATCTAAAGATATTGTTACGGGTATATCAATAAGCCCCAAAAATTCATTTTGTGTATTAAAAATATGGATAAACGATACACAGTTTTCTGATAAATCATATATTTCAAAAAAAATACCAAATTTATTTACTTCGCAATGCATATTTAAATCACATAAATCGCGAAATTAAGCATTGTCATATTTTGGTGCTAAACATAATTTAATTTCTCCTAAAGAAGCTACAGTATATTTTATAATTAACGGGAAATCATTTTTTAAATATAATTCAACCGAATTACATAAATTAGTGCACTTACTAAATAATATTAAATGCTTTAATGCATATAAGCCTTGTACTATTGTTCCTTCAGTATTTTGTATAAATGATAATCCATTATTTGAACTACCTATACATGTTTCTTGTTCCGCAAATTGTCCTTTACAACTAAAAATTAATTGATTTCCTATACTTTTTATTTCTAATTCGTCTGCTAATTGTGACATATCTCTACATATTTTCTGAAAATCAATAGAAGGCATTGTTATGACCGACTCAAATGAAGGTGGTGGAACTTCAATATTTTCTTCGTATAAATCCATTAAATTTAATTTAAACCTTGTTATTGTATTTTTTTCACTATTTTCTATAATTATGTGTAGAGAACTTAAATCTTCCTCTTCAACTTTTAATGATAGTGTATCATTATTACCCATAATTTTCATTAATTTATAAAAATTAATTAAATTAATACCTAATATTAATCTATTTTTTGTGCATTTATATGTTTCGAAGTTTTCGCTATTTAATCTTAGATGAACTAACACCGTGTGCGAAGCATCCATGGCAATAATTTTTATACCAGAACTATCAAATTCAAAATTAGCATCTGTCAAAATTTCTTTTAATGCTTCTATTAATATTCTAAATGCCGATGCTTGAACAGTTTGTATATCTAATACATATGTCATAATATCTTAAATGATTACAATTGTCTTTAAATAGTAAAATATTAACATTATTTTTAATTTTTTATTAAAATACATCTATAATTAAAATTGATGATACAGTTGCAAAAAAAACGCTCGTTAATATTCCAACAAATGTTTCTCTATGTTCTTTTTTGAATATAATATAGATAGATGCTATACTTGATAAAATACCTAATGCAAATATTTGATATTCTCTAACATATAATGGTGCTGTTAAAAATCCAACACTTTCTTGTACACCCTCATCAACTTCTTCAACTTCATCTACAATCCAATTTGAAATATTTTCTGGCAATTTTTTAATAATTTTATTTTTATATAGAATTAATAGTGGAAACCCAAACATTAAACTAAATAAAAAAATATTTAAAAAATTTTTTCCAATAAATCCAGAAATCATAATCAAGATTACTATTATTATGAACATTAGCACAGTTAATATAGCCGTTTTTCTACGGGAAATATTCTTCTTTTCTCTTCTATATTCAGATAAACTTATAGGTTGAGTATCATCCTCATTAGAAGTCATTAATATAACTATACAATTTATTTTTATAAAAAAAAATATTAATAAAATACTTGTAATCGTTTTATTTTTAATGCTAATGTTGAAATATTAAATAGTTTTCCTATAGTATTGCATAATTCCCGGATGTAAGTTCCACTACTCACATGAACGTGTATTGTGAACACAGGATAATTGGCTTCTTTAATGACATTCCATACCTTTTGTATTTTTTCTTGTCTAAAATCATGTGCTTTATCTAATAATTCAATTTTAGCATTAACATACTCTAATAATTCTGATTTTGAAATATTGTATTTATTCTTAATTTCTATTGATTTAATAGTAATTTTTTTACACGGAATTTCAATTGTTGCCAACGTATTTGTTTTTGCATAATGCCATAATGGTTTGCCATTTACTCTTACTGAAGAATATGGTGGATACGATTGAAGGTGTGTTCCTTCCAGTTTATCTATATATTTTATTATTTTTTCAATATTAAAATCTATCATTTTATTATCTTTAATCATTCCTAATATATCATAAGTGTCTGTTTCTATACCTAATAATAAATCAAATTCATACATTTTATCACAATTATGATAAGTATTTTGTTTAGAACAGTCTTCGTTTGTAAGAACAAGAAGTTCGCCCTCCGCCATAGGGTCTAATCTTCCCGCATAACTAATTTTATTTATAGTAGAATCTTTATTTTTGAGTTCATTAACTGCTTCAAGCGGTGTTTTTCCTATAGGTTTATAAATGGTGAAAATACCCATTAAGAATATTAATAAATTGAAAATTAATTAATAACAATAAAAAAAGGAATAATCAAATTTTATTCATAAAACATATTTATATTATAAAATATATAAATATAGCAAATTAAATTAAAATTATTATAAATTATGTCATTATCAACACAATAATTTAAAATATCATTATTAATTTCTTTATAGTTTTTATTGTTGGTATAATTTGTATCATTTGTATTAGTTGGATAAAATCTATTTATAACATCTTCATAAATATCATTTATTGAATACATTATGTTTATTGATAATAGAATATTGGAAATTATATAGAGAATCATCATAATAAAGACATAAAATCTAAATATAAATGGATTTATTAGTAAAATATAATTACCTATAATGAAAAGAATAGAAGAAAATATAACTTCAGGCATATCATATATATTTTTAGTTCTATATATTGAAATTAAATTAGAAGATAGTGAATATATATAATGTGTAATTTGAAAAAATATCCAGGTTTTAAAAATATAATAAAATTTAATTGATTGGTCATGTGTAATATAACATTCGTTATTGGAGTAATCCATTTTAATTCTTTATAAACTTAATGATAATTATTTTCAATTTTAAAATGTTTATAAAAATTTGCTTAATGCTATAAATACAAATATAAATATTACTGATAAAACTAAATGTGAAGCACTTGCATTAAGATTGTGGACATTTTTTGATACAAATTTTACTGTATCTGGGTGTGATAAAAGATAAAATATACATCCATATAATGCCGCTTTAAGCACTAAATTTAAATCTTTATTTTGAAGTGGATTCATGGCTTGAAAAGGTTCTAATGTTCCACGAGTTGCGTCGTTGTTTCTTCTTTCGGGGCTTCGTCTTCGTCTTCGTGGTCTTTCTGTTTCTGGTTCCATTACTGGTTCCATTACTGGTTCTGGTTCTACTGTTGGGTTTGGTATATTGTCACACCTAGGTACTACACAACCTGCCGGACAGATATTTACATTTCCATTTAATTCATTTCCATTTAATACATTTCCATTTAATTCATTTTCATTATTTTCATTTAATTCATTTTCATTATTTCCATTTAATTCATTTTCATTATTTTCATTTAATTCATTTTCATTATTTCCATTTAATTCATTTTCATTATTTCCATTTAATTCATTTTCATTATTTTCATTTAATTCATTTTCATTATTTCCATTTAATTCATTTTCATTATTTTCATTTAATTCATTTAATTCATTTCCATTATTTCCATTTAATTCATTTTCATTTAATTCATTTTCATTCGGTTGAAATGGTTCAACAGTTGCAAAATGTTCATAAGCATCATTTAAAAACATTATATAATTTAATAGTAGAAAAAAAATTTATTTATTATGTTTAAATATATTAAATGTATAAAAATACGACAATAATTGCTATAATTGCAATCATAATAATATTTGGAATTATATGTTATAGAATCAAGCAAACTAAAGATTATTTTACAGTCAATAATAATTTTGAAAATAAATCTGCATTAATAACTGGTTCTTCACGAGGAATCGGATTTGTAATTGCAAAATTATTTTCAAATTATAATTGTAACTTAATAATTACTGGTAAAAATTCTAAAAATATAGAAATAGCTTCTAAAAAATTAAAAAATAATAATGCTACAATTTATGCTATAATTGCCGATTTAAGTACAGAAGAGGGTGTTGACAAATTGATAGAAGAAGTAAAGCAATATGTTAAAACTATAGATTATTTAATTAATAACGTAATCTATAAAGATAAAAATAATGTATTATCTACAAAAAAATTCAAAGATTGGAAAATGGAAATGAATGTCAATATTGATAGTGTTTTTAATTTAACACAAAAAGTTATTACTATAATGCGAAATAAAAAAACAGAAGGAAAAATTTATAATATAAGTTCAGAAAGTTCAAAATTTAGAGATTCTAAATTAGCATCAGGTTCTCAAATTTTAAGCAAAAATCTGATTGAAAGAATGACGGATATATTTTCAGAAGAAAATTATTTATATAAAATCGGTATTTGCACTATACGTATTGATAGTGGTTATTATCAAGATTATAAACTAGATGTAGATTCGACGAATTATAAAATGTTTAAAAAAATGTATTCTAATATAAACACATTAACTTCATTAATTTCTAATGACCCTGAAAAACTTAATAATATATTTTTAAAAATATTTAAATTACCATTTGCTAATATGACTGGGAAAGTTTTTTCTACTAGCGCATATGAAAATAACTCTGTATTATCAACTATAGTTCCATCACATCAATTATTATTAAACAATAAATTATACAAAAAACATGTAATAAATGAAGTTGATGATGATATGATCTATATTAATAGACAAAATCCATATGACATTTCTGAAAACGTCAATAAATTTTTAAAAAATTACGATTATAAAAAGAATAATAAAAACATTAAAAATAAATTTAATTCTAAATTATTAAAAATATTAGCAAAAAAAAATAATATAATGAACAATGAAATTACCTTTATGAAAAATGAATATGAAGCATTAAAAAAAGTATTTAATATATTTGTTCCTAAATATAACTCTATTATAACTGTATTTCCATATACGGATGAACTAAATATATTAATAACCGAACACAAAATAGATGTAAAATATACAATTTTTGATGCCAAAAAAAATAAAATACAACCTAAATATAAACATATATTATCCTATATTGGACCCAAAACTAAATTAATTTATTTGTCTAATCCAAATTTTTTAACAGGTCAATGTTTAGAAAAAACCGAATTTGAAGAGTTTTTATCCAAAATACCAGATAATATAATAATACTTATCGATGAAAGATATATAGATTTTGTAAGTAAACCTAAATTTAATTCAAAGAAATATTTAGATAAAAATATTTTAATATTACGAAGTTTTAATAATTTTTACGGTTATGAAAATTTAGAATTATCCTATATAATTGGTTCAAGTGAACTAATAAGAATAATAGATGAAAGTAATATACATTATAATCAAATAGATAAATTTAATGAATCACTCGCATTAACATGTTTCAATGATAGTGAACATAATACTAAAATAATAAAAAGAATCAGTAAAGAAAAACAAAAAATTTATAATCGTTTAAAAGAATCTAATATAAATTATTTTCCATCAGATTGTAATTATATATTAATTGAACCATTAAAAAATAAAACAGAAATAATAAAAGAATTAAGAAATAATAATATAATTTTAGAAGAAGATAAAGAATTTTATAACAATTATTGGCCGTTACCTATATCTAACGCAAAAACGAATGATATTGTTTTAGATATTATTACATAATCTAAATAATCTAAATATTTCTAATTACCATTCTAAATTACTATAATTACCGTTAAAACACCCTGTGCAAAATTGTTTTCTTTTATTAGGAAATATTTCCGTCATCGCATCTACTGATAAATATTCTAAAGTATTACAATCAAAATAAGATGCCATTTTTGTAATATTAATTTTATTAGCAATTAAATCTGTTTTGTCCGGTATATCTATACCATAAAAACATTCATTATATATTGCTGGTGATGCTATACGAACATGTATCGATTTAATTTTATATTTTCTAAATAAATTAATAATATTTTTTAATGTTATACCCCTTACTAATGAATCGTCCAATAATATAATATTTTTATTAGTTATATCAATAGATTCGTCTATATAATATTTTTTTTTTGAAATTGTATCTCTAGATTCATTATTCTCTAAAATAAAGGTTCTATTAATATTTTTATTTTTCTTTAAAACTTGTAAATATGGTAAGTTTAAAAATACAGCATAACCTTCTCCAGAAGAAATGCCAGAACGTGGTGCGCCCACAACAATAGTATTTTCTCTGCGAATATCAAAATTAAAGTTAAATTTAGTTTTTTTATCTTTTTTTGCTAATTGTATACCACACTTATATCGAAAATTATAAATTTTATCATTATTAATATAAGAATCTTTATCCATAAAATATATATATTCAAATATACAATGTGATGGATGTATGTCGCGAGCAGTGTAAAGTGTTTTTAATCCATTTGAATTTATTTTTACTATTTCACCAGTGTTAATTTCTCTCAAATAACTAAATTTATATAAAGCACATGTTTCTGATGCTACACAATAATTATCTTTATGGATACCCAAACATAATGGCCTTGTCCCATAACGGTCTTTTAAAGCATATATAGTATCTTTTGTCATCATTAATAAATTAAATGACCTATTAAAATCATTTAATATTGTTATTAATAAATCTTCTATACATTTATCACTATTTTGTATTATATTAAATATATGCATTGTATCACTATCACTAACAGAAGTATTATCACTTGAGTAAGCGATATTTGGAATGTTTCCATTATGACATAATACAAATTCTCCAAAATTTTTATTGTATCCACTTAATGGTTGTGCTTCATTTAATTTATCTATTACAGAATTTTTAGAATTTCCAGAGGTCGAATATCTAACATGTCCACATAATAAATTTGATGTTAAATTGGCATTTATATTAACGTTTAATGTATCATAATTATCTTTTATTAATCCTATTTTTTTATCCGTAATTAATTTATTTTTTTCTGAATCTAAATATGAAATGCCAAAACTTTCTTGACCTCTATGTTGAAGTTTACTCAAGCCTATGACAAAGTCTTTGTAAGAATAATTATTACTATATATTCCTAATATACCACATTTTGTGTTCATAAATGATTTATATTAGTATATTTTTTTATTTAAATAATAATAAAAGTTCATTATTTTTAATATTTAAATCTAAATAAACCTATATCTAATAATTATGCTGATTCATTTATATTCTCAGATTACGAAATATAACTATATATGCTATGACATAAATTTAATTACATCATTAACTAATTACGAAGAACAACTTTTTATGAAATTATTATTATCAGATTGTAAACACTCTATTACAAAAAATATTGATATTTCTTATAAATATAAAATAGGACCGAAGAAAGGATTTAAAACAACGTGGTGCACCAATTTCTTACAAATATTAAATAAAATCAATATAAATAAAATTATATCTATAGAAAAATGTAATATTTATTCGGTTTATTGTGAACCATATGATACGATGATATATTGTAACTATTTAGATAATATGATTACTAAACCGAATATACTTACAAAATATTGCGATATCGATAAATTAGAACATTTAGATTATGTAGAATATTCGTATTATAAATATTTATACAAAAATAAAAAAATAACAAATGTAGAAATAACCGATATTTTACAATCTAATTCAGAACATTCGCGACATTGGTTTTTTAATGGTAAATATAATATTTGTAAAAATAATAAAGAATTATATGGCGAACATTTATCTTTATTGGATAAAATAAAATTTACAAATGCGCGCAAATCCAATAGTGTTATAGCATTTTCGGATAATTCTAGTGCTATACAAGGTAAAAAAATATATATTTATAAATCTAAAAAAAATTTTGTTTATAAATCTTATTCACATTTATTGCCGACACATACTGCTGAAACACATAATTTTCCTACTTGTATTTCTCCTTTTTCGGGAGCAAATACAGGTGTTGGTGGCAGAATAAGAGATACAATATGTTTGGGAAAGGGTAGTAAAATGATTTCAGGATATTGCGGTTATTGTGTAGGAAATATAAATAATGAAAATATGTTAAATTATCCTTATAAATCTCCTAAAGATTTATTAATTGAAGCGAGTAATGGTGTATCTGATTATGGAAATAAAATAGGAGAACCTTTAATATTGGGATTTACAAGAAGTTTTTCAAGTATAATAGAAAATACGCATTATGAATATATTAAGCCTATATTATATTGCGGTGGTATAGGAAGTGTATTAAAATCTAATTTATATAAAAAAGAATCTGAATTCGGAGATATAATTACACAAATAGGAGGTCCTGCCTATAAAATTGGTTTTGGTGGTGGAGCGGCATCTAGTAATAATCAAACTAATAAAAATAAAAAAAATGATTTTAATGCTGTACAACGCGGAGACCCATTTATGGCAAATAAATTATGTAGATTCATAGAAACATGTTCTAATATGGAAGAAGCAAACCCAATATTAAATATTCACGACCAAGGTTCAGGGGGTATGGGCAATGTTACAAAAGAATTAGTAGAGCCTAATGGAGCATATGTTGAATTAACGAATGTTAATTTGGGTGATAAAAATATGACCTCAAGTGAAATTTGGTCTTCAGAATACCAAGAACAATGTTCATTTTTGACGAATCCTAAACATTTTAATACTTTAAAAAAAATAGCAAAAATTGAAAATATTCCAATACGTTTTGTAGGAATTGTAAATAATAAAAAAAATGTCAATGTATCTAATAAAAATGATTCTATTTATAATGTAGCAAATTTTGATACATCAACTCATTTGCCTCATAAATTATATAATTTAGAACAAGTTCCAGAATTAAAAGATACAAATAATAGTGTTAATTTAAGAGGTAGAGATTTTAAACAATGTTTACTTAACGTTTTATCAGATTTGGATGTAGGATGTAAAAAATTCTTAACTAATAAAGTTGATAGAAGTGTATCTGGTTTAGTTGCTCAACAACAAACAATAGGACCATTTCAATTACCTCTATCCGATTATTCAATAACTAAAATGAGTTTTGAAGGTTTAGATGGGATTGTATGTTCTATAGGCGAACGACCATATATTGGATTAATCGACGTTGAACATATGGTAAATATGTGTGTTGGAGAAATGTTGACAAATATTATTTTTTCTTCTATTGAAAAACTAGAAAATATAAAATTATTAGGGAATTGGATGTGGAGCACTAATATAAAAG
>Ga0209335_10003432_pt1 | contig 15792 bp, 23 predicted proteins | sample COG_09_FD_184753 | JGI IMG/M metagenome (GOLD analysis project Ga0209335, IMG submission 184753) | Pelagic Microbial community sample from North Sea - COGITO 998_met_09 (SPAdes) (version 2) | ecosystem: Environmental > Aquatic > Marine > Neritic zone/Coastal water | place: Helgoland, sampling...
GCGCCTGCAGCGCAGCATCGATGCGCCACATCGCCGCATCCTGACACAGCTTGAGGAACGATGGAGCGCCGAAGAGGACCGTGCGATCATCAAAAAACAGTGTCCCCCCTGCCCGCAGCACATGCCTGTGTTTCTGAATGATTGCATGCGCTTGTATCTGGCAGTGCCACTGAACCCAGTTGTGTCCAGGGCCGCGCCCATGGTCCGGCTCTCTCGCGGAATGAGTGCTTCGCGTCAAATCATGCTGGACAGCCTTGGGGCGAGGACCGCCGTTACCAAAGATTTTGCGAGGAATTTTGCACATACACATACGCCACCCTTCTCGCTGGATGACCCTGCAGACTGCAACTCGTTCAGAATTCCAGGGCTTGCACTTTCGAGGGAGTACCACCTAGAAGGGGAGGTCCGTCAATTGAAGCTGCGGTACTCTCCGCCTAGCTCTGGTAGCCGGGCCTGCCAGCTGTCTTGGGGGATCTTTCCACAGTGCTGCAGTGCTGATGAGTGCGAATCGCGTGTTCAGGACGAGGGCGCCCGTGCGGGCATTCCCCGCGCACCCGGAGAGTCCCACCGCGATTGACCTCTACCTCGAGTCACGGCGCGCGAGGCCCACACTGAACCCGTACGCTGATGTGGAGGCGGCGTTGGCGAGGAAAGGAGTACACATGTCGGCGGCGGGGCTAGTGCGGTCGAAGGCACTGGTGGACCCGTACGCGCGGCTGCCGTACGTGGACCAAGACGACGCGTGGGCGATCTGCAAGAAGGCGCGCCGCCTGCGCATCCGGATCCACCGGCTCGGCATCTCGGCGGCGGCCGAGCGCGCGGACCGGCTGCGCGATCAAATCAAGCACCGCAGTGGCGCTGACGATGCGCACGCGATGCACGAGGCTGCCGCGGCTGCGACAGTTGACTTGGGGCGGGTCGGGCGGCAAGGGTGGCGCCGAGTCGCAGATCAATCGGACGCCAACGAACCGGTTGCAGCCAAGCAACCAGTCAGGGGAATGCAGGCGCGTGACAAGGCGGGTGGGTTCGCTCACACCAGCGTTGACAACGCTCCATCCGCACGCCGCGGCGCTACCCTCACCCTGCTCTCTCCAGACCAGGTCGCTCCCTGCCCTCGTCAGTCGTGCTCTCAGGGGCACACTGCCCTCTGAGAGCAAGACTGCTCTCTGCTCTCCCGTGCTTGCCACGCCGTGCGTCCCAGCGTAGCTGAACCCAGAATCCCGCACAAACACTGTAGGCAATCTTGTTTGGAGGCGCGCTGCGCAGCGCCAGCGGCAAGCTTGCGTACTCGAACCAGGTTTTCCGCTTGTGCATGGGAAGTGGGCGGCCAGTCTGCTGGGAGCGACTCGATACCAGTGGCTCGGTGCCGCATGGGCGTGCGTTCCACGCAGCCGTGCTTTTAGAAGGGACACGTATCGTCGTCTTTGGAGGGATTGGAGCACTGGGAATGACCGCTCAGTGCGTTCTTTTTGATGTGCACACGACTCAGTGGTCCAAAGTATTTCAGTCGGCAGCAGGCGGCTGCGAGGTACCCTCCCCGCGTCACGGCCACTCAATGACGGAGACAGAAGACGAGTCGACGGCCGTACTGTTTGGGGGTGCAGGTGCCGGCTTCTTCAACGATGTCCACTTCATCGACTGCTTTACCGGTTGTCCCTTCAGCCCTGCTCTCTCATCGGGGCCCGTTCAGTGCCGAAGATGTGCCTGAGCCCCAACACCTTACGCGAACAATCCCCTTTGGGACATTGACAACGAACCTGGCCGGGTGCAGGACGGTGGAGCCAGCGGGAGATCGCGGGGGAGCCTCCGGCGCCTCGAGCGTTTCACTCTGCTTGCGCGCTGGAGCAGCAGAGCCGCATCATGATCTTTGGAGGACAGAACGGCGGCGCCAACCTCAGCGACCTTTTTGAGCTGAACGTCGAGCAGCGAACGTGGACCTTCGTGCACACCTCTGGGACGCAGCCGGCGCCGCGATGGGGGCACGTGGCGTTCGCGCAGGGGCTGGACAGCATGCTCATCTTCGGCGGCGGCGGCGAGGGCTTCTTCTCTGACCTCCTGCACTTTTCGTCGTACAAGCGTGCGTGGAGAGAGGTGTGCGCGCCTGGCGAGGCGCCTGAGGGGCGCTGGGGGCACGTGAGCGTGGTGGTGGCGGAGACCGCACGGCTCTACGTGTTCGGGGGTGCATCGGCGCGGGAGCCGTTCCGCGGCGACGCCTACGTGCTCGACACCAGCCTCCTCGAGCCCGTGCCCCAGCACCCCAAGCTCGCTGCGGGGGCCGCAGGGGCTACGCAGGCGGCAGCGCTGGCCAGGGCGGCCGAGGGCGTGCACGGCGGCCGCGCCGTCTTGCCCCGATATGCTGTGTACGCGGAGGAGCTGCGGCGCGCGGCGCGGGAGGAAAAGCCGGTCTGGGCCGCCGAGAAGGAGCGGGGCGCGCCCCTCCGGTGGTCGGCGCCGCGCTACCGCCAGCCCATGGGCCCTCTCGCTCTCCTTGCCTCTGTCGTCGCCCCTCAGGGCAAGGGCGCCGCAGCACGCGTGCCGTCGAGCATCCGGATGTAGTGTAAGTAGTGTAAGCGGTCGAGTGTACATACCAAAGTAAATGTGGTAGAATCGCGAACTTGCACGCTGATAAAGCATTGCGGGCGACAGCCTCGTCCAAATCTGATTCCTACTTTACTTGCTGGCTCTTGACCTCAGACATCAGTCCACTCTTTACAGTCTCCCGCTCCCCTCACCCGACTTTCTCTCACTGCATGTCCTTGTCCGTACCCTCCTCACATACAGCATCCTGCTCTGTGATGAGCTTGAGCACTGCCTTTTTAGAGGTTTCCTGCTGCTCACCGGCGACAAGCAACTCGTCCAGGATGTAGTAGGCCTTGTGGAAGTTGAAAATAAGGTCCAGCTCGCACACGTTCCCGAAGTACCGATCCAAAACTTCGACAAATTGGTGGATTATCTCCAGTGTGATCAGCTCGTTGTCGTTTTTGTCCACTGCAGACCACCAAAATTGCGTGGATCAGCACCCCCACCCTCCTTGCGCGCGGGGCCTTTGTCGCGGGGCCGCGAATGCGACGAGGCCCCGCCCCACGCCCGCGGTAGCGTTGGAACCAAGCGAGGGAGGACCCACAAGTGCCGTTGGATGCATTGAGTAGGGCTTGAGAGTGATGGATTGGGGTTGGCGAGGCGCAAGGGGGTCTGCGCCGCGACCAAGCAGCTCGCGCCGCGAGAGAGCGGCGCGGGCCTGGTGCGCGATGAGGGCCCGTGGCGGTAGGGGTATCCCAAAAGAGAAAGGGAAGGGAGTGCACCGCAGGTGATAAAGAAAAGCGAGGCGTAGCGCTTGTACACGATCTTGTACTCGCGCCACTCTAGGAAATTACACAGTTTCTGCGCAGGGTAGGCACAGGCACACATCAGCCGAAAGCGCTGGCGCACGGGGGCTGGCGTGGTTCACAGCACCCGTACCGCAAACAAAGCTCACGTGGCCGTTAGACGCCGCCTCAAGCGCTGTGCTATTTCCTTTGGGCACAGTTGATCTGTGCGCTGGGGCCCTGCGGCGGTGCTCTCGGTACGGGCAGGAGACCTGAGGGCGGCTAAGACACATTTGCGACACCTCGCGAATCATTTTCTTCTTGTCCTTTTCGCTGTATGCGGCGTACCTACACAGCATATCGGATCGTTTTCATCAGCGCGAGTGCCAGCGGCGCACTTCAATTACTCTCCGGTAGAATTTGCCCCCAACACAGGGCAGAAACCGCTCCAGCCCTACTGCCCTCGCGCCCATCACTTCCTCACTGCCGTTGCTGTCGGGTGGCAGGCACCATTTGGACAGCCTGCACTTGCCCTGCCGGCTGACAAGTAGAAAGAACTGGATCATAGTCCCAGCTCCCAGCTTCTGAGCCCGTCAAGGGTTCTCCGCGTCAGCGCTGAATCAGACAGCTCGACACCGGGGAAAAAAGCAACGCGCCCGCCTCGGTCAGATTTGGGCGAAGTCCACAGGAGTTCCCCGCAGCTCCCTGCCAGCAAATCAGAAACCTGGCGGCAGGCCACCGCCCCTGGCTTGCCCCGGGATGGGCAGCTTCCGCGAGAGCTGGCCTGAACACAAGCGATTCTTTATCTGGGGTGCAATAGTTTTGATGAGTGCGCTCGTCAGCGCCGGCGGAGATGTTTCAGATCAAGAGGAGGACATGCATGCACAGGTGGGCCCGCAATGCTGCGCTGCGGTTCCCCACAGGAACCCGGAGCCTCCGTTTGGGATAAAACAGTGCATCACTTGAAATTGATGCATTTAAAGTGATGCACTGAAAATGAATGTTGGCGTTGTGGAATGCACTTTGGTTTGTCATCTCGGTCTGAGCTTGTGTCGGCGCGTCAGGTTCACGCTGCAGCTGTGCGCCACGCCGCGCACCGACGTGCGGAGGCCATGGCGACCGAGGTAGCCAAGGGCGCGGAGACGACTAGTGGAAAGGTGACTCGACCCAATCCTTCTCTGTCTGGATCTTGCTATCTGGTGGTCCTGCGAGAGCTCCTACATGTGAAAGAGTTGTCTCTCGTCCGAAAGCATAACCCAACTGGTTCCACAGCGCCATGGTGCAAAGTCTGCATGTCGACCAGCAGAGTCTATACATCATCTCATGTAATGGTGTGTGCAGGTTGGTCCGACTCACCAGGGAGGTGTTGCGCATGTGACGAAGCTGCCTGTGATACCCAAGAAGCCCCCAGTCTGTTCACGCCCCCCCACCATGCGCTTCTGCCGAAATGTGGGTTACAATGTGTACCGTCCGTCGATCGACCATACATTTGCCGACTTGGACTTTGACTCGCATGCGGTAAGCTCTGTTGCTGTATCAAGCTTCCCCCTCGCCTTACCTGGGGTTGAAACGCTTGTGCTCGACACTTTTGGCGCGGGGGCAGAGGTCGGGATAGCGAGAGTTTGGGTGGGTGGGGTTTCGCGAGACCAGCAGCATTCGCCAACGGCGTGCTGATTCGAGTTAACCGCAGGTTTTCAAGAAGATTGTGCCACACATGCGCATCAGTGAGAAGCACTTCGAGCTTCCAGCCATAGACAACTGTCGAAACGCGTTCCGCGATTTCCTGTGCCTCCGCAATTTCCCCGGCTGCTGCCATGTTGGGCTGTGTAGCAAATATGGCGCGCCGGAGCCACTGACAACCGCCGACCTAGTTTCCGAGAGCTCAAAGACGAAGGGGCCGGATCAGTCTCTTCGCAAGAACACGGCAACAGAGGTGACCTTCTTGAACGGGTCGAAAGACACCATGAAAGTGCAACGTGGACGCAACGACACCGTGCAGGTCAAAGTGGCAGACGCCGAATGCCTGGAATACGTACAAACATACACGCCACTTTTCGACTGCTTAACGACTTGCCAGCAGAAGCTCTCGAAAGACTGCCTCTTCATGCTTTCACAGGTCGCTGCCCTTCACCCTACCGGAATCACGATGAATGCTGCACGGAACTGATTCAGCTCGTGGGTCGGCAGAACTGCAATCAGCTGTGCTACGGGGTGCACACTGAAAGCTGTGCCAACAAGCAGCTCTACCAGATTGCCACGGGTGGCGACCGCTCGCCATCTACCCGCCCCACCCCGGCCACAAGCGTTACCCTCGTCGTCGCAGCACTGGTCCTCTTCCTTGCACCAGCGGCGGCTGCCCGCATTTGAGCCCTTCTCTGAAAATTTTCTGAGCCCCCGAGGCGTCAGAGCAAAGTCACCTCTCAGATCACTATCGAGCTAGGCGCGCAGTGGGGCCTAGAGCATCATGTTTCTTTTTCGAGTTGGTACAATCTTCTATTAACACGAAACATACCCGTTTCTTCCTACTTCCAAACTCCGAAGTGCTTGACGCTACGCGAAGGGCAACACGGTGCCAAGGGCCCCCGGTGACCAACAGGCCGCCAGGCGGCGCTGTCAGGATATTGCTGCCGAGGGTCCTCAACATAGTAGCACGCCATCAGGAACAGCCTCAGCTGCAGCTGGGTTGCTGGTCCTCAGCCCCACCGACCATCCGAGCAGCGAAATATGTGCAGCCAAGTCTGCCTCTCCTGCCTGATTCACTGCTGCGACCTGCAGAATGAGGTTGAATTTGAACCCGAGCGTGGGTAGCGCCACGGAGAACAGCGGCTTTTGAGGCGTCTCGAATGCTTGGAGATCCCCAACTTGCATGCCCTGCGTGTCATGCCCTGAGGCAACGCTGCTGTTGAATCGAACGCAGCCGCTGCCGTCGCTCCCGCCCTTGCGGTGCCCCCCTCCATGGCACCTCTCGCGGTCGCCTAGCTCTGCAGGCGTATCGCCACACGCACGCTCGTCGAGACCTGTCTGGTCCACAAGGTAGCGCTCCATGAGATAATCTTTTGAAGATTTTGCTGACTCATCGACAAGCTTTTCGATTGCGTACGCCCTGAGAGGGGACCGCCACCGAGCGATCCATCCCATTCCGTAGCCCCAGCCACTGCTGCGTGTCGCCGGCTCCAGCTGATCCTCATTTCCCTCCAAATGGGCAGGCCCACATTCTTCGTCGACGCTCAGTTCCTGGTCCGGGTCCGAAGACGAGAAGTACGAGCCCCAAATATAGCTGATGGTGTTCATGCTTCACACGTGTACAAGAGGTTGAACCCTAGCCCCGTCTTGTCGTCGACAAGCTTGCAGATCCGCAAAATCCCGCCTCCCACCACCGATCCCGTCGAGTCTTACGGCCCTCCGCTAGTGGTGCTGTCTACTGCTGTGAAGACAGCAAGGGTGGCCCTAGCCCTCCTTGAGAAGAAGCCCGTCTTGAATCTGACCGGGTGTGTTCCGTTTCCCCCGGATGAATCTCTCTGAATTACAAATGGTTGTAAACCCATGACAGCCCCCTTTTCTGGACCCGACACGTCGTGAAATAGAGTCATTCGCAGCGGTCGCGTACACGAATAACAGTCCTTTATCATTAATAAACAGCAAAGCCGTCATAGTCTTCCAATCGACTTTTCATAAGACTCGTAACCTCAGACAATTCATAAGACTCGTAACCTCAACAAGTGTGGGCTGCTGCGGAAGTGGGGCGAAGGAAGGCCGGGGCAACGCAAAGCATGCATGCATGCCCCGGCATTTCCAGCCCTTCTCGCACTTATCATCGTGAACAGCGTGGTGAAAATGTCTGTTTCCGTCATTAGTCCCGGCGCAGCGGTGGTATCAGCGTCTTTTCCCCACGCCTCAGAATGGGTGTATCGCGGGGAGGGCGCGGCGAATCTTGTGGTTGCGTACGGGGGAGAAGACGCGCGCTGGCAAGGTACTGTGCTGCGAATCCGGAAGAAAAAATATGGGACGCCCGCGGCGGGGTTGCCGCTCGATGCTCCTGTTGGCGAAAATGCCTGCGAGCGGTCTCGCGAGTTCCTCCTGCGCGAGGTTGTCCAGCGCATTGGTTCAGAATTTGTGCTCCCAGGAGCGATCGTCGACGTGGATCGCACCTTTCTCGAGGATATTCAGACAGCGTGCCTGCCGATGCGTCCGGAAGACCGTGTCCAGGTCTCAGGAATCGATACCAAGGCAGGTGCAGCATGGCTGCTTCCTGACCTTTGCTCTCCAAATGCCCTGTCCGGGGAAGACCAGAGAACATGCTTTCTCTCCGTGGAGATCAAGCCAAAATCGAGCGTGCTCCCAGATGCTGCACAAGTGTCGCACGCAGTCAAGTCAGAGGTCAGCAGATTTGTGATGATGCAAATCAGCAAGGTTAAAGCCGGCAAGGCGGAGCGGGCCAGCAGCTACGATCCGCTAGACCTCTTCTCTGGGGAATCGGCACGGATGCAGCGTGCGGTCTACGGCTTGTTGCGTGAACCACAAAACAATCTAGCGATCCGCGGCTGGGCTGGAGGTTGCGGTTCTGGTGCACATGGTGCGGTCGGGGCCGTGCAGATGGAGAACGTGACGAGCGATTTTGAGCGGCGCCGTGTACTCATCGCGACCGTCATCGGTACCGGCCAAGCCCGCAACCGTTTCATGAAAGCACAGGACACGTGCAAACTTTAGACGCGGCTACTGACTACCTTTTGGCGGTGCCCAGGGGTTTCTGGCGCGGATGCGGAAAACGCGCTCGTTCGGCTGCTGGTACAGATGCTCGAGGAGAGCGGTGTGTTGCAGCGCCTGGCCGCGCTGCAGCGGGTTTCCCAGTTGGACATCGAACACGTATATGCCATGGAGCAACATCTGCAGGATGGTGCGCGTGTGCCGGAGCACGCCGCCCGAGCGGCGGCGCCGGGGAGGTTGCCTGAGCGAGTGGAGGACTGGGGCCGCTCGGTAGACGACTGGCTGGTGGCGCAGAGCGCCAAGGATTGCTCCATCATTTTCACCATTGCGCCGCGTCCGCCTCGGGATGGTCAGGCGGGTGGCTCTCCTGGTAGCCGCGCTCAGTCGAGTGCGGCTGGCCTCCCTCCTGTGCGTCAGCTGCGGGACCGGGAGACCCGCAGAGACTTCGCGTACCAGCTGGCGATGGTGGACCTGGACGAGAAGGCGCGGCACAAAATTCCTTTTTACTACAGACAAGACCTAGACATTGTCGCCATGTTCCTCTCACAGCGAGCCAACGATGCGTCCGAGTCCCGCGTCGCCGCGGTAGATTCAGGTGTCCAGCCCTCTGATCGTATCTGAGGTGTCCAGCCCTCTGATCGTAGGTGTCCAGCCCTCTGATCGTATCTGATTGTTAGCAACTGGGTCGCAGAAGATAGCAACTTGTTACCAGCGACGGCTCCTTAGAGGCCGGTGCTTTTTGATATAGCGCTTTTGTGCGCGGGCCCTGGCTGGAAGAGCTCTCGCATGTCGTCAAGAGCATGCTCAATCTGGCCGTAAAAGCGCTCCGAGTCGGTGTTACCAGCAGAACGTTTTGAAGAGACATGAAAAAAGGTGCGGTCTTCATCAGCAATCATGTATGACACCCCATAGCCGTCGTCCGCGACGGGCCCAAAGCCGCCGGACGGCGAGACCAGGTCCACACCCTCGACACGCACGCGCTTGAAGTCCGTCTGAGTCTGGGGGATCTGCGAAGTGGACAATTTGTACGGGATGGAGAGGGCCCTTTTGAGGAATTCGACGTCCTTACCGATGCCTTTGCCAGCAACGTACAAAGCAAAAAGATGGCGGTCACAGCCGCGCCCCCCGCCAGAGTCACGCGAGGTTTTCTGGTGCTGAGCAGCAGCGGCGCGCAATGCTGAAATGCGCTCTTCTTTGCTCGAGTTGGGGTTGGCCATGGCATCGACAAAGTTCTTGCTCTCTACCGAGACCGACCGAATCGTCTCTGTGCGGCCCTCGTTGAACAGGCGAACTGCAGCGGCTTCGTACGTTAACGAGAGGAAGCCCTGGTCGCGGAAATAGGCGAGCTGCAGTGCCATCTGGATCCAGGCATCCGGCCCACATTTCTGCTTCTTGACAAATCCCTTGCCATACCCGCCCGTTGCGGTCCCGTAGCAGCCCACTCGCAGAAAGAGATTCTCGCACTCCCTCAGCGCCAACACGCGAGCCTCTTGGACTGCCGCCTCCGCCTCCTGGGAGAGCTGCCACTCGAGCTGCACAGGCCCGGACTCTGCCTTGGCAGCATATTTGCCCTTGGATTGAAGTGCCTTGGTTGGCGACGGAGGAGGGGATTTTAGGTCTGCAAAGGCGTCAGCGAGCAGCTGACCAGACGGTGCGTATGGCTGCGTGATGTTTTCATGGCAGAGTACCCACTCCCACATATGAGCGATCACAGGAGCATCTGCCCATGAGTGCTCAGCATGCACGGCCGCATCGCCATTTGCATACACAAGAAGGTTGAACGACTTGTCGCACCAGCGAGTGTCGCCGAAGCCGTGCAGCGAGAGTTCTCCCATCTCGGTCCAATTAGAGGGCGTGCGGTCGTCGAGGCAGAGCACAAAGATGGCGCTCTCAATCTCCTCCAGAGATAGGCGGTTAATGCCGATCTGAAGGTGTTCCTCCCGAACCTCGGCCCAACGCGTGCGGTCAAGTGCTGTCAGCGCCGGCAGGCCGGCCTCAGCTTTGTTGGGAACCTTGCCCGCACTGAGCTCCATGATGTACTCGAGTTGTCTCTGCAGCTTGGCCGGAGAAATAGCATAGCCCTCGTCGGAAATGACATTGAGTCTCCAAAAGGTGCCCTTGTGCAGCACAACGATGTGAGAAGAGTCACCATGGAGGACTACGTCGGAATCGCGACCGGGCACACGGGTCGTGCAGAAGACGCGCTCATATTGGCGCATGCAGATGGGCACAGTGTCGCGGATAGTCATCGGCTTGATCTGCTCCGAATCCAGCTGCTGCTTACACTTCGTGTAAAAGTGAGTCAGTACAGCAGCTCTTGCCGCTTGGCAATGAGACGGGATGTGATTTGCGTAGCCGAGGCCATAATAGTTTGAGTTGATCAGAATCGAGGACCGCGAGCGGAGATACACGTACTTTTCCCACCAGTCGCTGACGTAATTGGCTGCAAACCAACTCTTCAAGACCAAAAGCCCTTGTAGTTTGATGCCCTCACCCTCAATGAACCTTTTCCCCTCCCCTTCCGCCTCATCATAGTCTTCCTTGCTCAGAAGCGGCTTTACCGACCGAAGATACTTCTCGAGTGTGTCCTTGAGCGCTGGGACCGGTTGCCGGGGCATCGCATTTTGGAACGAGTAAAGTAGCGGTTGACGCTGTCCAAGAAAGAAACCGCGTAGACAGAGGCCCCAGACCATTGTCATCATTGACGGCTTAGACTCGTACATCCAGCCATGGTAGTTGAGGAGTAAGCGCATCCAAAGGCGCTGAACGAGCGCGACACCGAGTAAAGCGGCGACCGCTGTGTAGCCTGCTAAGTAGACAACCCTTAGAGGGCGCGGAATCACGTTGGCGACCCCGACAGCCGTGGTGACCTGCAGCATTTCCACGTCACCGTTGGCAAAGCGGGCAAGACTCAGACGGCGGTACCCACGGCAGTTTCCACGCTGCGCGGGGGCGTGGGCCGCACCCGCTCGTCGACGCCCCAGACCCATGTTGCCCACCATCCTGCACGGAGCCAGTGGTCCGCGGGCTGCACAAACACATGTCCAACAAATGCCCCGATGGTGCCCGAGACCGCCCAGACCTGCCCAGAGTTACGCCCCTCTTAAGAGGAGAACAAGGCCGCCTCGCTTCCTGGAAAATCTCGTGCGCAAAAAAGGCAGGAGCGAGCTCCTCGAGTTTTGTACTTTACCGGTGCCGGCCAAACAGCGGTTTGAAAACGATTGTAAATGCGCCGCACCCGGTTCCTGCCCAACGGAACATCATTCTCAAAGTTGCTCAAAGATTGACCCGCGAATCCCGCTGGAAACCCACTGCTGGACTCGAAGTGACACGCGTGCAAAGAAGATTTGAAGTACTGGATGTGGATTTCGCACCTTAGTTGTGTCCCGAGACACTTCAGTGACGGAATCACGATGATGATGCCATCATCATAGCCGTGTATCTGTGCGCACGGGCTGTTGCATCAGCAACAAACGCGCTACAACACTTAAACAAGGACGAACATCTGCACGGCTTCGCAGAACGGGCAGATTTTTGCACTTGACTCAGTAGCACACACTCTCATGCCCAATTCACCTTACGATCCCTGGTCGGTCGGCAACCGACCGACCAGGTGCAACACCCGGCCAGTTGCAACCCTTGCAACGCAGTCTCTCTTCCCCGTGCAGCAGAGCACAACTTCCGGTAGCCTCACACGCGTACGAGCTCGACTATGCGCGCTATTACTCATGGGGCATAGTAACAAGACAGTGCACGAGGGAAAACGTCACACCTGAGGCCCGCGAAGCTTTGCCTTGTTCGACACCGCTTCAAGCTGCAGCGAGCTCACCCGGATCGAGTTCATCGCGGAGCGCGCTTCAGCCATCTTGCAGTCGTTTTATGAAACCCCCCCTCTTTCTGAATCTCCTTCAATTGGTGATGCGCTTCGTTAGCCGCTTCTGTATCACCGACCCAGGGTAGGCTGCAAAGAGTTTAGAACCCAACTCCGCAAAAAGACGCGAACGAGCGCAGCTAAGAGCGTCGCCGCTCGACGGGAATCCGATGCTGAACGAAACTGAGTTTTTCAGGCAATCGTTTCGCTCATGCTGGGGGAGCACCTGAGGTTCGGCGGAGGGGCGAGGCGAGTCTCTCCCGGATTGGGGGTGAATCACCACATCGATCTCCTCTTAATGGCCCCCGAAAGCGCAGCTCTCCGCGGACCCGCGCAAAATTGGTTGTACCGTTGGGGACATGATCGCGTCCCTCTCCAAAAGTTTGTTCCCTCAGCTCAGCTAAATTTAGTGCAATATTTGAGAAATATGGAAATGGAAAATGAGAAGGATCCGACCAGCAGGCTCTGGCCTGCAGGCTTTGACCGCCATGGCTAGCAGGAGATGGGCCGATGGCTCATTCATCCTGGTCGCAATTTTGCTCTTGGGCGGAATCTTGGCTGGTTGCGGATATGGCGGCGGTGCACGTGTACGGAACGCTGCTGCCTTTGCGCCCATGCCAGCCATCCAGCTGCGCGGGGTAGCTGCGGGGCAGCACAGGGCGCGCACACACAGGCCGCGGGCGATTAAGTGCGATGCGTCTTTCTCCAGCGGCAATACTTGCCGTTCGCTCCCGAAGGAGCTCCAGCGGCTCGCCAGATGGATTGGAGAGAGTGCGGACATGAAGGAAGGCGCGATGCGCCTCGTTCAATTAGGAGACGAGATGGCCTCACAGAACGGCGAAAAAATCCCGACATCCATGCGGAAAGAAGCATTGAAGGTGCCGGGATGCGTGTCTACGGTTCTGGTTGTTTCTAGTGTGGGCGAAAAGGGTGAGGTTTCTTTGCTTGGGGAAGCGGACGCCCGTGTGGCGCGAGGGATGCTTGCTCTTCTGGTCCGTGGTCTGGCCGGGGAAAATGCAAGCACCGTTGCTACCGTCGATAGTGAGAAATTGATATCATTGGCGAGGTTGAGAGACTGGCTTCCACGCGGGCGCAACGACGGCATGACCAACATGGTGACAGCTGTCCCAAGTCCATGCGGGGGCCTTTTTTCTCTGGATTGTCAGTGTGCGAAGACGATGACAGAAAACGGCTGGTATGCAGGTTGAAACAATTGCACGTGCGACATCCGCTGCATTGGAGAGGAAGAGTCGTGACGATACATCTTCCACCGCAGCAGCGTCGCATGCCCCTGACATAGTTCAAAGTGTCTCTGACCTGGGAAGTGGTGCGTGGGCGTACGGAGGAAGTGGGGAGGAAATCGCAGTCTTGCTTTCGGGTGGCGTGGACTCTTCAGTTGCACTCGAGCTGTAAGAATCATATCTCTAAGCCACGTTAAAATGCTACAAAACACCCACTCTCTGGAAAGTTTCAGAGCATGGAATGTTCGCTAATGTGGGGCGATCGCACAGGATCCGGCGACAAGGGTTCACACCCAAAGCGTTCTATCTAAAGATTTGGCTAGAAGACGAACTTGCTCACCTTGGCGAATGTCCTTGGGAGGAAGACTGGGACTATGCCTCGAAGGTCGCCCAGCTTGCGAACACGCCCCTCGAAGGCGTCTCACTGCAACGAGAGTACTGGGACCAGGTCGATCCTGCAACACTCTCAGAGCGAATGATCCCTGCCTCAAGTCACTTATGCGAACTATTGTCAAGTGTTTTGGGAGAAAGTCTCAAGCCGCAATATCCGGGTGGGCATCAGGTTGTGCAATACTTGATCGCCGAGTCACGGGCGGGCCGAACCCCGAACCCGGATGTTATGTGCAACTCACGTATCAAGTTCGGTATGTTCTACGAGTATGTCGGGCGACACTTGTGAATACCCGCACCCAAGAAGTAGCTTAGCATACGATTGGCCAAACACGAGCCGTTGACTGTTACTCTGCGACAGTGATTTGTAATATACGAAAGCTTTTATTGGAAAAGCCTGAAAGTTCCGCCAGATGTGTTGACTTGGAAGGAATTCGTGCGGGCACAGCAATAAAATTGCGACGGGTCACTATGCACGCGTCCAGCACTTCGAAAAGGGCAATGGAAGAGAAGCGCCGTCCAAGTTGCTTATGTCCCCAGACAAGGTGCAAGGGCAGATTGCCAAAAGTGCGAATTCTCATCTTTCCTGCAACCCTCCTCGCCTGGCTAGTTACGGTGGGTGTACGTGCACAGATCAAGGATCAGACCTACTTCCTCTGCAACTTGAAACAACAACAGCTCAGGTAACGACCGACCAGCTCGAGGACCTTGTGTTGTGCAGTAGCTTGAAACAACATATGTGAATTGAAATCGGGGTTGCAGCAACGCACTGTTTCCTGTTGGAGAGCTAGACAAGTCGCAGGTACGTGCAATGGCAAAAGAGATGAATCTCCCCACGCAGAATCGCAAGGACTCACAGGTGAGCCTCTCCTCGGCCCACCGAAATATTCGAGACGGGTGATTGCATTTAGGGACACCAGAATTGGACACAGACATTTCGATCCTAGATCCCACTCTTTGTGATTCCCGACTTGTCCTGAAGGGCATCTGCTTTCTCGGAAAGCTCAAGTTCGAAGACTTTATTGGTCATCACCTCGGCGAAAATCCTGGCCAGGCATGGAAGTCTTGCCCAGATTGTCCCCACTTCGTGCAAACATTCTCACAGCAGCTCGATGTGGGACAGCACGGCGAAGCGATGAGTTTTTCACTTGTGCTTTTATGTGGCACCGCATCTGAGAAGGGGGCTTGGACTCAACCTTTCGATTTGGTTGCCGGGGATCAGCTGCAATTTGCTGAAGGATAAGGTCTCTACAGGTGCTTGACTTTGAAACCGGAAAGGAAATCGGAGAACACAAAGGCCTCTGGTTCCACACGATCGGTCAGCGAAAAGGTCTTGGACAAGCTACTGCCAAGTTCACGCACCTTGGCCCATGGTTTGTGCCGGGCCCAACCCAAACACAGATGGTGCTTACCTGTGTATGTTTTACGGGCGCTGTCATGATAGAGAACTGAATTTGGCGTGTGGATCCCAGGTACGTCGCAGCGAAGGACGTGGGCTCTAATATTCTTTACGTCACAAATAGGTTGCCTCACCGAAACCCTGGCTGCAAGCAGATTGGTTTGTCATCTTGTAATCTGTTCCTGCCCTTAGCGCGTTATGACTTGTCTCAGGTATGAAGAAATGCAAGCACCACGTAACACGCTCGACCTCGAGGGAATCAACTGGATTTCGGGTGTAGCTCCGACAGAACCGGAGATGCACGTCCGCGTCAAGATGCGCCATGGTCCGCACCTTCATGATGCTGCAATTACGCTCTCTGAAAGCGGCGAACGAGCCTTCGTGCGTCTCCAGACGCGTGATGCAGGGCTTGCGCCGGGCCAGTATGCAGCTATCTACGATGCCAAGACGGACGAGTGTCTCGCGGGAGGTGCGGTCGCGGATTCAACGTTTCTTACGCCTTCCTTCTTGACAGGTGACGATTCCTCAGTGGTGGTAGGGACCGGAAAAGAAGAAGACGATGTTTTATTCCTCCATGACGAGTAAATAAATGTCAGGGGAGACCTGCAGTGAAATACACCAAAGTAGCTGCGCGCCAATGATCTAGTACACGCGAAAGCATGCACCGCAGAAGTACACGCAGCAGAGGGAGGGGCGATCACGTTTATTGACAACGGCCTCTATAGCAGAGGTGAGTCTAAGAGACCGCACCAGAAGTGACACGGCGAGGTGATCAATGGACCTCTGGGGACACATACCTCTCAGGCGAGACCTTTGGTCTTGTCCAGAAAGAGTAACAGTTTTAGGAAATGGGGGTACTATAACCCCCATTGTAGTGGCGGG
>Ga0209335_10003442_pt1 | contig 15756 bp, 15 predicted proteins | sample COG_09_FD_184753 | JGI IMG/M metagenome (GOLD analysis project Ga0209335, IMG submission 184753) | Pelagic Microbial community sample from North Sea - COGITO 998_met_09 (SPAdes) (version 2) | ecosystem: Environmental > Aquatic > Marine > Neritic zone/Coastal water | place: Helgoland, sampling...
ATATGTAATTTTATATTCGCTAACTAAATCTTCTCTTGTAAAAAAAACAAATGGAGTATTTTTCTTACAGAAAAATAAAATTTTTTATAATAAAAATTTAACATAATAAAATGTCTAAAATTAAAAATGAATTAAAGAACCAATTAGAAGAGAATGTAAGTGCACATTATGAAATATTAAAAATTTCTAATGATATTATTGGTGTAATCAAAAATATACATAAAAGAATTAAAAAAGGAGGAAAATTGTTATTTTGTGGTAATGGGGGATCTGCAGCTGATGCACAACATTTAGCAGCTGAATTTACTGTGAGATTAAGACCTCATGTAAATCGAGAACCAATTCCAGCTATAACTTTAGTTCAAGATACATCTACAATAACAGCATGTGGGAATGACTATAGTTTTGATGATATTTTTTTAAGACCCTTTAAGTCATTAGTAAACAAAAATGACATTTTAATATGTATTTCAACATCAGGAAATTCAAAAAATATTTTAAAAGTTTTAAAAGAGGCAAAAAAAAAAAATATATTCTCAGTTTGTTTTTTGGGCAATGATGGGGGTAAGGCAAAAAATATAACTACCAAACCTCTGCTAATTTCATCAAGCAATACCGCTAGAATTCAAGAGTGTCATATTTTTCTTGGTCATTTTATTTTGGAAAAAGTCGAAGAACTCATTCTTAATAGGTATTAAATGCTTTTAATGAAAGAGGATAAAAAAGATATAGAAATTTTCTTTATAATTTTACGTGAACAAGCTATGGGTCACAAGGATATAGATCATATACTTCCATTAATATATTTTTTAAATCAAAGCAGAACTTTTAATTATAAATTTAAAGGAATTTTGTTTGAAAATGAATTAAATTTTAAAAAAAATTTGGATCCGAGAGTAAAATTCCTTTTTAGTTTTAAAAACTTAGATTTAAAGTTCCTCTATAGAAGTTATTTTATGTTTAGGATTAAACAATTTATATCCTCAAGACATAACTCAATTATAATAAATTTGTTTAAACGTGTATTAAAATTTTATTACAAAAATAAATTAAATCATATTAAAAAAAAATTTTTAAAACATAAATTAAAAAAATATATAAATGCATCTTCTACGCAATTATTAATTAGTTTACATCAAAACAAGGAAGCTAAATTTATAGTTTCTTGTTTTAAAAAAATTAATAAAAAAGCTAAGTGGGTTGTTGCACCTCACGGTACTATAATGGCAGATAATAAAATGCTTTTTATTAGTGACCTAGACAAAAAAGAAAAAAAAATAAAAAATCGAAACTCAATTAGCGCTGATTTTATATTGAATGCTAGCAGGCATGATTTACATGGTCAATTAAATGTCTTTAAAAAAAACTCTTTCGTAGTAGGCCTGCCTAGGTACTGTGAAGAATGGTTAAAGTTAAAGTCAAGATTTAATTTAGATGGTAAAAAGATTTCTAAAAATAATGGTTATAAAGTAAGAGTTTTATTTTTAATGCCTAAGCGCCAGTTGAATATTTTTTTTGATGAGCTGTTTAGGACAATTGATTTCATTTCAAGCTACAAACAAATTGACCTTATTCTACTTGATTATGACTATATTGGAGATATATTACCTAATTATTTAATAAAAAGAAGTAATGTTAGACAAAAATCAATTTCAACTGAATACTCTACTTCGAAATTAATAGACTGGTCAGATATAGTTTTTCATGTTGGCACAAGCATGCTTTTTGAGTTCCTAGCTAAAAATAAAATTGCAATATTTCCAAGGTATCTCACATGTAATACTTTAATTAGTGAAAAGTACAATGTGGGATATAATTTGAGAAATAGAGACGAACTAAGAGATGTATGCAATGAGGCTGTTTCATCATTATATAAATTAAAAAAAAAGTATAAAAATAATTTTATTAGGAATAATAAAAAATTTATTAATGATTTCGTAAATGCAAACTCAAAATCAGTAAAAGTGAACTTGTTGAAAGCATTTTCAAAAATAGGTAAAAATTTATAATAGAAATAAAAAAATGAAGTTAATTATTTGTATATAATTTTAAATAATAATAATAATAAATTGAATAAAATTGGAAACCTTTAAAAAAATTTATTTTCTTCTCAATAAGCGGGAGCGTAAAAACTCACTTTTATTACTTTTTATGATTATTGTTATGGCTTTTCTTGATATGATTGGAGTTGCATCCATACTGCCTTTTATGGCAGTTCTTTCAAATCCTGATATTATTGAGACTAATATCTTGTTAAGCAATACATATATATTTTTTAAAATATTTGGAGTTGAAAATAAGGATCAGTTTGTGTTTGCTTTGGGGCTTTCTATGTTTTTTCTTTTAGTTTTATCTCTTAGTTTTAAAGCCTTAACATCATATTTTCAAATGCGCTTTATCAAAATGAGGGAATATAGTATATGTAAGAGATTAGTCGAAGGTTATTTAAATCAACCATATGAATGGTTTTTAAGTCGTAATAGTGCTGAGCTTGGAAAATCAATTTTATCTGAAGTAGCACAAATAATTTCAGGCGGATTTAATCCTTTACTCGAATTAATAGCGAAAAGTATGGTGACAATATTTATTGTTACTTTATTAATAATTGCTGAACCACAACTTGTTTTAATAGTAGTTTTGACTTTAGGTTCCACATATGGAATTGTCTATTTATTTTCTCACAGACATCTCAAAAAATTGGGAGAAGAAAGATTAAATAGTAATAAGGATCGTTTTATTTCAATTAGCGAAGCATTTGGAGCAGCTAAAGAGGTAAAAATGGGTGGATTGGAAGAAGTTTATATCAAGCGTTTTTCTGAGCCCGCAGAAAACTATGCAAGAAATCAAGCTCAAGCATCTGTTATAGCCTCACTCCCACGTTTTTTTCTTGAAGCTATTGGATTCGGAGGAATTCTTCTTCTTATACTTTACATGATTGCAAAAACTGGAAATGTTAATGATGTTTTACCAATTATAAGTTTATATGTTTTTGCAGGTTATCGATTATTGCCTGCTATCCAACGAATTTATGTCTCTGTTACCCAACTCACTTATGTTGGTCCATCAGCTGATAAACTTTACAATGATATTAAAAATTTAAAAGAATTCAAATCAATTGAAAATCAAAAGATCATTAATTATAACAAAAATTTAGTTTTAAAAGATATTTTTTACAGTTACCCAAATTCGAAAAATACAACTTTAGATAATATAAATTTAACTATACCGTTTAATAAAATGGTTGGATTTGTTGGAACTACTGGAAGTGGAAAAACAACAACCGTTGACATAATTTTAGGTTTACTTCAGCCACAAAAAGGAACTTTAGAGATTGATGGCAATATTATTAATAAAAATAATTTGAAAGGATGGCAAAGGAATATTGGATATGTACCACAAAATATATATTTAGCAGATGATACACTATATTCTAATATCGCTTTTGGGGTAAAACCAAATGATATCGATAAAAAAATTGTTGAGAAAGTTTCTCAAATAGCAAATATACATGATTTCATAATAAAAAATTTGCCTCAACAATATGAAACAAAAATAGGTGAAAGAGGAATAAGATTATCAGGTGGCCAGCGCCAACGGATAGGGATTGCTAGAGCGTTATATCATAACCCTAAAGTTTTAGTTTTAGATGAAGCAACAAGTGCGCTAGACAATCAAACTGAAAAAACAATTTTGAATGAAGTAGTGAGTTTTAAAAAAAACTTTACAATTATTATGATTGCCCATCGATTAAATACATTAAAAAATTGTGATAAAATATTTATCCTTGAGAAAGGAAAAATAAAGAATGAAGGTAAATTTGAAGATTTAATAAAAGTTAATGAAAATTTCAGAATTACTGGTAATATTTGATTAATATGCTTAATAATTCATCTATATTGGTCACTGGGGGCACAGGATCTTTTGGACATAAATTTGTAGAACGAACAATCCAAAAATATAAACCTAAACGCTTAATTATTTTTTCACGTGATGAAATGAAGCAGTGGGAGATGGCAAAACTTTATGAAGGCAATGAAAGAGTGCGTTTTTTTATTGGAGATGTTAGAGATAAAAATCGACTTCATCGGGCTCTACATAATATTGATTTTGTTATTCATGCGGCTGCAACTAAAATAGTACCTACAGCAGAATATAATCCGTTTGAATGTATTAAAACAAATATTGAAGGCGCTATGAATTTAATAGATGCTTCTATTGATCAAAAAGTAAAAAAAGTTATAGCATTATCTACTGACAAAGCTTCTAGTCCCATAAATCTTTATGGGGCAACAAAGTTAGCATCAGATAAAGTTTTTGTAGCTAGTAATTCATCGTATGCTAACAGACATGAAACAATATTTGCAGTCGTGAGATATGGAAATGTGATGGGATCACGAGGATCAGTTATTCCATTTTTTTTATCATTAAAAGATAACGATTATCTTCCTATTACGGATGAAAGAATGACTCGTTTTATGATATCTCTTGATCAAGCTGTTGAATTAGTATGGCACGCACTCGATAACATGATTGGCGGAGAAATTTATGTAAAAAAAATACCTTCAATTAAAGTTACAGATATAGCAAAAGTTATTTCTCCTAAAGCAAAGCTTAAAATTATAGGTATTCGTCCAGGTGAAAAATTACATGAGCAAATGATAAGCAAAGAAGATAGCATTACTACTTATGAATTTGATCACTATTATAAAATTTTACCACATCTAAATAATTGGGAAAAGGATAATTTGCGAATAAATAATGGGATAAAAGTCCCTGAAAATTTTATCTATAGTAGTGACAATAATAAAATTTGGATGAAAAAAAATGAGTTCAAAGACTGGATTGACAATAATAAAAAACAAATAGGTAAGCTATAAAATTTTTAAACCTTTGATTAATCAAAAAAAACTAAACTCAAAAAGATTTTAAATTAATTAATCTCTACATAATGAAAAAAAAATGTATTGCTGTATTTGGTTTGGGTCCTTATCAATTATATGGTATTAAAAATTTAAAATTAAAATATAAGATAATTGGATTTGATGAAAATAAAAAGGCAATAGGAGTAAAATATGTCAATTTTTTTTATGATTTGAATATTTCTAATAAAAAAAAAATTTTAGAAATATGTAAATATCATAAAGTCAAACATGTTTTTTGTTTTTCATCAGATTATGCTGTTGATACAATCCTTTATATTTGTAGGAATTTAAAACTTGACAGTTATAAAAAATATTTCGCTGCAAAAAAAGCATCTAAAAAAAATGTTCTTAAAAAAATTTTAATAAATAACAAAATTCACATTCCCAAATATCATATAACTGAATTTAGTAAAATTAAGATAAAGTCTAATAATAAAAGATATATAATAAAACCCTCAAACTTATCTGGTTCTAGAGGAGTTTTCTCTGTTAATTCAAAAGCTCAATTAAAAAAAAAATTATTAACTTTTCAAAAAAATTATAAAGATCAAAAGTTAATAAAAGAAGAATTTATACAAGGAAAATTATATGCTATTGATGGAATATACTTTAAAAATAAATTTATCCCTTTTTCATTATCTTTAAAAACAAAAAAAAATTCCTTTTCAGATAAAACAATTATTGTAAATTATCCTGATAATAAGCTGACTTTAAAATCTTCAGAATTAGCTCAAAAATGTTGTAAAGCACTTAGAACATCAGACACATTAGTTCATCTTGAGTTCATAAAGTGCGCTAAAACTAGAAAACTTTATTTAATAGATTTAGGATTAAGAGGTGCGGGAACTTTTATATATGGATCATTAATTGCAAAGATTATCTCTAAAAATACTGGTCGCATCGCAATTGACTTAGATATTAATAATAAATTTTTACCATTTGTAAAAAATTCAAACTGTTTTTTTATGTATTTTGTTACACCTAATAAAAATATTTTTTATAAGGGTCTTAATCAATCTTATTTGAATAAGATTCCAATTAAACCTTTTAAGGTTATCAATTTAAGAAAAAAAAATAGTTTAGTTAAAATCACTTATAGTAGTTACGATAGATTGGCTTTAATTATTTATAAGTTTAATAATTATGAAAAATTAAAAAATAGTTTACATAAATTAAAAAAAAAACTTCTAGATAAAGAAATCATCTTAAATAGTTAAAATTTTCCTAAGTATTTATCAAACCTAATATTACTTTTTGAATGCTTTAAAGATCTTATAACACGGTATATTCTTGAATAGCCTTTGCCATCAATTAATTTAATTTTATTCAACTTTCTCTTTTTTGTTAAATCAATTTTATCTATATTTTTTAAATTAATTAATAGATTTTTATCTTTTTTTTTTAAATAAATTGCAAATAATTTTTCGTACTTATTTTGTGGTATTGCTACTAACAGTTTCTCTAAAAATATACTCTCAAGCGCAGTAACCCCAGCATTTACTATATGAAAATCACATTTTTTAAAATAATTCAAAAAATATTTTTTAGATACTATTTTTACTAAATTGTTATTAAGATTAGAAATTTGCTTATCGAATTTTGTTATTACATAAATTTTACTTATAAAATTTTTGTTATAAATTTTAATAATCTTAGGAATTAATTTATTTAATTTTGTTACCGTTTCACTTGATCCAAGATGAACAAAAATGTTGTTAGATTTAAATTTATTTTTTCCCTTATTTTTTATTTCATCTCTGATCATGCCAAATTTAAGACTGCTTATTCTTTTACCTATTATTTGAGGCTTATGATCATAAATACTTAAATTTAAATCATATATAGAGTTTTGAAAATTTTCTATTGTTATCACAGTGCTATTAATTATGTATTTATAAATTTTTTTTAAAAAAGAATAATTTTTAAAATCAAATATAAGAATTTTATTTTTAAAAATTCTCTTAGTAAATATTTTATCTTTAGGCAAAAGATACAATATAACCCTATGTTTTTTTTTTATTAAAAATTTCTCTAGCCCTTTAATTCTTTTATAATGCCCAAAACCATTTTTAATTTTTTTTTCAGTAAAAATTATTATTTCTTTCAGATGCCTCCTCTTTGAATGTCAATTGCATCTTTAAAAACATGACTTCCTTGAACTTTATTTGAGGCAAGAACTGCTGTCCATCTACCTCTAAAATTAATCCAATCATTTTTTTTACCTTTATCTATCAAGTCAACTCCATGAGGTAAAGAGGAGTCGTAAAGAACTAAATCTCCAATATCTGCTAAATCTTCAACATAAATTTTATTTTTTCTATTTTTAAAATAAATAAATGATCCACCAGTTTCAAAATCTTTATCTTTTCCTTTTTCTGACATAATAACCAAAGGTGCAGAAACTTGATGAAATCCAACAGGATCAGAATGTTCATTCATATATCCCATACCACTAGGGTAGAATTGAATAGAAACTCTTGCAACTACTTCACTTTCCTTTTTTGTTTTAGCTTGATTTAAATATGTATTTTTTTTAATTCCTGTTAAGAGGTTTTTTATCCAGTAGCCTTTTTGAAATATTTTAAAAACATCATGTATATCTTGATTCCACCTGAAAAATGAAAATTGATGAAACTTCCCTTTGACGATTGATCTGTGGTCGTTATTTATAATTCTGTGATGGTTTGGTGAACCTAATTTTACAGGATAATACCCAGGTAGAGAATTTCGCCCGATTTCTATTAAATATTTTTTTAAATCTAGAATTTTTTTTTTATCAAATATATTTTTAATAATAAGTAATTTTGAATTAAGAATATCATTGTTATATTTTTTAATTAGATTTTCATTATTTATAATTTTTTTATAATCTTTTTCAAAAATTATCTCTTTTATAAACATGTTTAATAAAAGTGACTTAATTTAATTCTTGTTGCTTCTTTAATATCATATTTTGATTTTTTTCCTAAAATTTTCAAAAAATATTTGGGATGCAATCCATAGGCAGGTCTAACAACTTTAATATTATTATTGGAAAATACTTCTCCTTTTTTTATTTTTTTAGAAGAATAGATAGATCTTTTACTTTTTATATTACCCATCGAGTCTTTTGAGATTCTATATTTGTATTTTCCAAGAATTTTAGAGCTACTGTTGATTTCAGAAACAAATTTTTTCATTTCATGTTCATTTAAAGAAAAAAAACTATCTAAAGTATCACCTATCTTGGTGTGAGTAATATGTTTTTCAATAACAGTTACCCCTAGTGTCGTTGCTATAATTGATGATAAGTTTGATTTAGTATGATCAGATAGACCAGTACTTACATTGAATTTTTTTGATAAATATTTGATATTTAGAAGATTCATATTATCTTCTTTTGCTGGATAGCTAGAGTTACATTTTAACAAAACAATTTTAGAACTCCCATATTTTTTGATTGTTTTAATTGCTAAAGATATATCATCAATATTTGCTACACCTGTTGAAATGAATATGGGTTTATTTGTTTTTGCAACTCTAATAATTAAAGGTATATGGTTTACTTCTGGTGAAGCAATTTTATAGATTGGACAATTGTATTTTTCAAGAAAATCCACAGCATTTTCATCGAAGGGACTTGAAAAAATAATTATTTTTTTTTTATTTGCATATCTAAAAAGTTTAGGTAGCCATTCCCAGGGAGTATATGCAGACTTATATATGCTGTAATAATTTTTAAAATCTGACCATTTTTTATTTTTAACATGAGATAATTGAAAATCTTTTTTATTTGAATTTAATGTTATCTCTTCTGGCTTAAGTGTTTGTAGTTTTACTGCATCAAAACCACTCTTTTTTGCAGTATCTATTAATTTTTTGGCATGATTTATATTTCCATTGTGATTACAGGATATTTCTCCAACAATCATTGGTTTATATTGATGAAATTTTTTTTTTTGTATAATAATCTGGTTCTTCATTTAAAAAAATGTTTGATAGTAATACTCGCATAAATTCAAAAGATTATCAATCTTCATTAAAAAAATTATCTAATGAATTATCTAAATTTAAAATTGACAAAGCACTATGTATACTTTGTTCAAAAAGTAAAAAATATAACGTAAAAGATTTTTTAAAACATACGAACGAATATAAAAATATTTTTCCTGTAATAGAGTTAAGGAAAAAAGATTGCAATTTTAAACGTTTAGAATATTTAAAAAAAATTGGTGTTCAATCAGTTAAAATACACCCAAGACACTTATCTTTAGATTTTAGAAGAAAAAAATTTTATAAAGATTTATTTAAAAATTTATCAAAATTTAAATTTTTAGTATTATGGTGTACATTAGATAGTTGGCCCAAATATTACTCCTCTAGCGAAGATCAAATAAATTTGATTTCTGAAATTTTAAATCAAAATCAAAAAATTAGCATTCTACTAATGCATGGAGGAGGATCTAATCTGCTAAAATATTATGAAAAGTTTAGATTTAGAAAAAATTTATATTTAGATCTATCGTACACAATTTATAAGTTTAAAGATACAACGGTAATTAAAGATGTTATACATTTACTAAAAAATTTTGATAAAAGAATTATCATTGGGACAGATTATCCAGACATATCATTTCAAGAACATTATCAAAATTTAAAATTACTTATTAAAAAAAATAAATTTTCTATAAAAAAATCTAAAAATTTCTTAAATTTAAATTTAATCAGAATTATAAATGAAACTTAGTATAAAAAAAAAACTTATAAATCATTATAATTCTCTACTTCAAGATCATGGTTTCAATGAAAGAGGTTTGGGCTGGAGAAAAGAGGATCTTAGTGAAAGATACGAACTGTTTTTAAATCACCTTAGTTTTAAAGATAAAACTATTCTTGATTATGGATGTGGATTGGCACATTTTTTTATTTTTTTAAAAAAAAAAAAAATAATATTTAAAAATTATTATTGCTGGGACATTAATATTAAATTAAAAAATTTTTTAAAAAAAAAATATTACAAAGATAAGAAATTTAATTTTGTAAATAATGTAAACAATAAAAAAAAATTTGATATAATATTATCAAATGGAGTTCATAATTATAATGTTAAAAATATAGAAAAAATGTTTTTTAAAGATTTAAATTTTTTTATGAAAAAAGCAAAATATGCTGTAGGGATTTCATTTATAAACGACAATGTGGATTACAAGGAAAATTATTTATCTTATAAAAATTTATACGAAGTTATTAGATTTTTAAGAAAAAAAAATAAATTATTTATACTAGATCAAAGTTATAAAAAATATGAAACTATTTTAATTATTTTTACTTAGTTTAATTTCATATAAGAAATTTTTTAATAAGTACTAAGTTTTTAAATATTATATTATATAAATATTTAACTTGGTAATAATTTCTTAAAGTATATATGTAAATTTTAAATATTTAATTTTTAATTAACATGAAAAAAAAAATCAAGAGGTTAGCATTAATTCCTGCAAGACTAGGCTCCAAAAGAATAAAAAAAAAAAATATTAAATTATTTTGTGGTAATCCGATGATCTCTTTTCCTATAACAGAATTAAAAAAATCAAAAATTTTTGATAAAGTTTTTGTATCTACTGAGGATAATCTAGTTAAAAAAATTTCAGAAAAATTTGGAGCAAGTGTAGATTTTTTAAGAAATAAAAAGTTAGCAAAAGATAATACTCCTCTTAATTTAGTTATAGAAAATGTTGTACATGAATTTGAAAAAAGAGGACAAGTTTTCGAAGAAATTTGGATGGTGTATGCATGTAATCCACTTTTAAAAGCGAAAGATATAATTAGCGCAAACAAAGCTTTTCAAAAAACTAAAAAACTTTACCCAATGATGTCAATGAAAGAATTTGAAGTACCTATAGAATGGGCTTTTGAAAAAAAGAAGGATTTTTTTAAATCTATTGATCACAAAAACTTATTCAAAGATTCTAAGAAAATTAAAAAAAAATATTATGAATGTGCATCATTTATTATTTATCATAAAAAGCATTTAGCCAACCATAAAAATTATTTTAATTTTTATGGTTATTTAATGAATAATGCTCATGCAATAGATATTGATAATTTAAATGATTGGCAGCATGCGTTAAAATTATACAAAATACAAAATACAAAATATAAAATAAAAAATTGATTACAAAGAAAAAACTAATAAAGAAATTTATAATTGGATCGGCAAATTTTTATCAAAAATATGGTGCCGACTCAATTAAGATAAAAAAAAAAGAAATAGAAAAAATTTTAGAATTATCTTTAAATTATAATATTAATAAGATTGACACAGCTCATAGTTATATAAAAAAAAATTCTTTTTTTAAAAAAATAAGTGACCAATTTGAATTTATTACCAAATTAAAACCAAACAAACATTGGATATCAAAAGATTACTCTCAAAAAAATTTACAAATCCATATGCAGCAATTTAAAAATCATAAAGTCGATACTTTGATGTTTCATGATGTTGATATATTATTTAAAAAAAATGGAGAAAAAATTTTTCAAAACTTTGAAGTTTTTAAAAAAAAATATTTTAAAAAAATTGGTGTATCTATTTATGATTTAAACTCACTTGGATATCTACTTGATAGATATAATGTTGATGTTGTTCAATGCCCATATAATATTATTGATAAAAGATTAATTACTAGTGGTTGGTATGAAACTTTAAAAAAGAGAAAGATTGAAACACATGTGAGATCTGTATTTTTACAAGGATTACTCGTTAACCGCTTAGTGTATAAAAAAAAGTATTTCAAAAAATGGAAACAAAAATTTTCTGAATGGTTTGATTATATAGAAAATAAAAATTTATCTCCAATAGATTATTGCTTGAGTGATCTATTAAATTTTGATTTTGATAAAGTAGTAATTGGTATCAACAATTATAATCATCTAAATGAAATATTAAATTTTAAAAAAGTTAATTTAAATAATAACGTTTTGAATTTTAAAAAAAATGACTTAAAATTAATAGATCCTAGAAATTGGAAATAAAATGAAAACTAAAAGTGGTATAAATTTATATAAATACGCAAAAACTTTAATACCAGGTGGAACAACTTTGTTTTCAAAACGATCAGAATTATATTTGCCAGATAAATGGCCAGCTTATTTTTCTAAAGCAAAATATACATATGTCTGGGATTTAAAAGGAAAAAAATATCTAGATATGTTTTGTGCAGTCGGAACAAGTATTTTGGGCTATAGCAACAACAACATAAACAAATCAATATTAAAGAATATTAAAAAAGGAAACATGTCAACATTAAATTGTGCTGAGGAAGTTTTATTAGCTGAAAAAATTATAAGACATCATCCTTGGGCAGCAATGGCAAAATTTACTAGAGGTGGAGGTGAGGCAAATGCCTTAGCAATTCGAATAGCAAGATCTTACACTAATAAAAAAAATGTTGCATTTTGTGGTTATCATGGTTGGCATGATTGGTATTTATCTGCAAATATTAATTCAAAAAAAAATTTAGACCAACATTTAATGCCTGGATTGAATTTTGAAGGTATTCCCAAAAATTTAAAAAATACCTCTTTTCCATTTCTTTACAATGATTTTGAATATCTTGTAAAATTAATAAAAAAAAAAAGAATTGGAATTATTAAAATGGAGGTTATGAGAAATGTAGAACCTAAAAACAATTTTTTAAAAAAAATAAGAGATCTATGTGATAAAAAAAATATAGTTTTAATTTTTGATGAATGTACTTCTGGATATAGAGAAAATTTAGGAGGAATCCATTTAAAGTATAAAGTTAATCCAGATATAGCAATATTTGGTAAAGCTCTTGGAAGTGGCTATGCAATTAATTCAATAATAGGAAAAAGAAAAATAATGAAAAAAGCTGAAAATACTTTTATTAGTAGTACTTTTTGGGGTGAAAGGGTTGGTTATACAGCTGCGCTTTCATCAATTAAGGAATTTAAAAAAACAAATGCTTTTAGAAAAGTTGAACAAAATGGAAAATTGATTAAAGAAATTTGGCTAAATCTATCTCAAAAATATAATGTCCCAATCAAAATAATGGGATCAAATTCGATATTATCATTTGAATTTGAAAATAACCACTTAGAAAACAAAACTTTTTTTACTCAAGAGATGTTAAAGAATAATATTTTGGCTACCAATCTAATTTATGTAAATATTTTTCATAATAGAAAAAATATAAGAAAATATACAAAAGTTTTAGATAAAATATTTAGATTAATATCCGAAAAAAAAGTTAAAAAACTTCTCAATTCTAATGTATGTTTTAAACCTATTAACAGAATAAATTAAATTATGAAGTCAATACCTTATGGTAGACAATTTATAGATAAAAAAGATAAAATTTCAGTAACAGAATCATTATCAAAAAATTTAATTACTACTGGTTCATATGTAACAAAACTAGAAAATAAATTAAAAAAATATTTTAAATGCAATTATAGCTATGTATGTAGCAGTGGAACAGCTGCAATTCATTTGGCAATGTTATCTCTTGAATTAAAAAAAAATGATATAATTTTAATGCCTGCTATTAATTTTATTGCCTCATTCAACATAGCAATGATAATGAAATTAAAAGTTTATTTAGTAGATGTTGATGAGTTCACTGGTCAAATTACTCCAAGTAAAGTTGAGGATTGTATTAAAAAAAATAAGTTAAAGAAAATTAGTGCATTAATAACAATGTTTCATGGAGGATATCCAGAAAATGTAAGAGAATTTTATGAAATTAAAAAAAAATATAATTTTTATATTATAGAAGATGCCTGTCATGCACTTGGATCTGCCTACAAGTATAAAAAAAATTTATTTCAAGTTGGTTCATGCAGACATTCTGATATTTGTACTTTTTCATTGCATCCACTTAAAACTATTACATCAGGAGAAGGTGGAGTTGTGACCACAAATATTAGAAAAATAGCCAAAAACATTTTATTGTTTAGAAGTCATGGAATCATTAGAAATAAAAAAAATTACTGGCAGTATGATGTGTTAAAAAATGGTTATAACTATCGTTTATCAGATATTAATTGCTCTTTAGCAGAATCACAATTAAAAAAAATTAATTTTTTCTTAAAAAAAAGAAAAAAAATTTACACAAAGTATTTTAACGAATTTAAAAATTTTAATAAAATGCTATCATTACCTAAATATTCTCCTAATATAAAATCTTCTTTTCATTTATTTTTAATAAATATTTCCTTTAATAAGATTAATAAAAGTAAAGATAAATTTATGAAATATTTAAATTCCTTTCAAATTTTTTCTCAACAACATTACATACCAATTTATAAGTTTAGTATTTATAAAAAAAAAAAAACTAGTTTTCCAGGCTCAGAGAGGTATTTTGCTAATACAATAAGCATACCTATATTCGTTGACTTGGATACAAAAAATCAAAAGAGAGTTATCAGAGTAATTAAAAAATTTTTCTAAAAGAATATTATATTTATAAGTTGCTAAGAAATGGATTTTGAAATTAAAAAATTTGACGATTTTACCATGTCATCCTGGAATGATCTGCTTTCCGAGATGGACGGACCAATTCACACTTGTAACTGGAATAACTTGAATTATTTTTCTGCATATGAAAAAATGGCAAATTATTCAAGAGCAGTATTTTATGAAAATAAACTAGTAGCATTATTTCCATTTGCAAAAAATTATAGTGAAGAAAAAATAAATTTCTCTTTTGGAAATAACTTAATATTTGCTCCTGTTTTTTCACACAGCATTAATACAAGCATTAGAAAAAAAATTTATGTTTATTTTTTCAAATTAATTAAAGAGCAATTTGATTTAAAAAAATTACAACTTAAAATTCAAGTAAGTCCTATATATTTTGATAATAATAAAGCTAATTTGCTCTCAAAAAATCAATTTGAATTAATAGAATTTTCGAAAAGTTACATTGTTCACAATACTTTAATTCTTGATCTAGGCAAAAATGAGGATTTATTATTATCTAATATGAGCAAATATCATAGGAGAAATATTTTAAGAGCATCAAAAATTAAAAAATTAGAATTTAATGTTGTAAATTTTAAAAAAAAAGATGAAGTAAAAAAAAAATTCCATGAATTTAGAAAGTATCATAAAATTTCAGCTGGCAGAGTCACACGACCAATCAAAACATGGGAAATAATGTTGGATAAAATTTTTGAAAGTGAGGCTGATTTGTTTTATTTAAATTATAATAATAAATCTATCTCTTATTTGTATTGTGCTAAATTTTCTAATTATGCTTGGGGTTGGACACAAGTTAATGTTAGGAATTTTGAATTTTTATCTCCTCGGCACTTTTTAGAATGGAATGCAATAAAATATTACAAGAAGAAAAAGTTTAATTTTTATGAAATTGGAGAAAGATTTAACGATCAAAAAAATTTTAAGCCCACAGATAAGGAAAAATCAATTTCAGAATTTAAGGAAAAATTTGGTTCTGATAAGTATCCAAAGGTTATTTTTAATGTTGAAGTATAATAAAATGTGCTAAGAGATATTAGAAAATATTATATTAAAATATGGTTAGTGTAAAAAAAAAAGCTCAAGTTTTTTATGATAAGAGTTACAAAAATAAGGGATTAAAAGCTCAAAGAAAATATCCTAATGAAGAGCTTTGTAGATTTTTTGGAAGAAATTATTTCTCAATCAAAAAGAATATAAGAAAAAAAATTAAAATATTAGAGACTGGATCTGGTAGTTGTGGTAACCTAAGAATGATATCCAAAGAAGGTTTCTCAGCCTATGGTATAGATTTTTCAAAAGAAGCTATTAATCTTTCTAAAAAACTTTTTAAAAAAGAAAAATTGGTTT
>Ga0209335_10003446_pt1 | contig 15741 bp, 9 predicted proteins | sample COG_09_FD_184753 | JGI IMG/M metagenome (GOLD analysis project Ga0209335, IMG submission 184753) | Pelagic Microbial community sample from North Sea - COGITO 998_met_09 (SPAdes) (version 2) | ecosystem: Environmental > Aquatic > Marine > Neritic zone/Coastal water | place: Helgoland, sampling...
CCGATGGGAGACGCTTCTGGCGGTACCGAAACCGTTGCGTTTACAACCACCTACACGCTAGAGGCCAATGTTGATGAGTATGACGTGGTCAAATACAACGGTTCACAGTTGTTTATTGCGCCCAGCCGCGGCATGGACTGTTGCGTGATGTTTGAAGATGAGGTTGCATTCGATGGCCTCGACGACGGTGGTTCAGACGACGGCGGTTCAGATGACGGGGGCGCTGAAGGCACAACGACCGATTCAACTGACGGTGCGGGGGATGTTCTTGAAACGCCTGTGCGCGGGATTCGCGTCCTCACAACCGACGCGGTAAACGGCTTGGCGCAAGAAACCCATCGAATTCCGCTTGCTGAGGATCAGAGTGTCGAGGGGCTGTTCTTGGTCGACAGAACGCTGATCGCTTTAACCAGTACCGCCTGGTGGGGACGACACGGCGATCAATTTGCCAGACCCGAGCAATGGCGGAATCAATCTGTCGGGCTTGAGAGCTTTGATCTTGACGAGAATTTTTCGGCCCGTCACAGCTTTCGGGTTGAGGGCGCATTGGTGAACAGTCGTCGTACCGGCGCTGGTATTTTCCTCGTGACCCGGCACACACCTGCGATCGATGGGCTGAATTACTACCCGGCAAATCAGTCAGAGATCGACCAGAATCAGAATCTGTTGGAGGCGCTCGAGCCCGCAGATTTTCTACCGGTGATTGAGCGCGATGGTGAGGTTCTAACGCCGGTCACCTATGATCAGTGCTATGCCATCAACCCGGAGGATGATGCAGCGCCCGAGGCGCGGGGCAATCCTATTTTAACCCTTGTGCTACAAATTGACCCGGATTCTGCTGAGGTGATCGACGCCATGTGCTTGCTTGAGTCGATCGATGGGGTCTACTTAACCACGACCAGCTTGTACTTCACTGCCGGGCTGTGGGAGGCGGAAATTGGTGAGTCTGAAACCCTGATTCATCAGTTTCAACTCGCAGACGGTTTGCCTTATGTAGGCTCGAGTCGACTTCTGGGCGGATTGTTCTTGGGGGACAACCGTGATTACCGGTTGAATGCCAGGGGCGGGACCCTAAGGACAGTACTAACCCGCTGGATGGATGATGTCGATGACCGGATAGACCATACCCTGTATGTGCTTGAACCTTCGAGCGACAAACCGGCGTTAAGCATCATAGGCCAGTTGCCGAATGACCAACGGCCTGACGAGTTGGGTAAACCCAATGAAGACCTCTATGGGGTTCGGTTCATGGGGGATCGAGGATACCTTGTGACCTTTGAGCGCACAGATCCTTTATATGTGATCGATCTGTCGGACGCGAGTGATCCGAAGATTGCTGGCACTTTGGAGATTCCAGGGTTTTCTAACTTTCTCCACCCTGTAAGTGAATCGGTATTGATGGGTATCGGCCAAATTGATTCGCTAGCGAAAATCGAGTTTTTTGATGTCGCCGATATCACGGCGCCATTATCCCTTGGCGCACTCGCGCTCGACAGCACGATGGATTACAGCTACTCGCCGGCAGAATGGAACCGCAAAGCGTTTACCTATTGGCGTCGAACAGACGATCAGCATCGTATGGCGATTCCGGTTGAGGGCTATTTAAAGGATAGTTGGCAATGGGTTTCGCGGTTGTATTTGTTCGAGATCAATAATCCAGCTGATCCAGCTGCTTTGACGCTGACCACGCCGGGCTATCTATCCGTGGCAGAAGAGGACGGCCTATCGCTTTGGGGTGAGCAGCGCTCGATCTTGCATGAAGACGCCGTGTTCTGGGTGATTGGCCAAGAGGTGATTACGTCGCTTTGGGGTAATCCAAAACAAGCGGTTCGGGCAGAGTAAACAGCCCGCATCGGCGACAGTTCGGTCTGGTTTTCACCGCGCCGCGTGGTTTCTCGACAGAAAAAGTTAGATCTGCCTGGCATTGAGCGGCGGTTGTCCGCAACGCTCGTTGCGGGCCAGTGTCGGTGCCTGTCATTTTTCTGTATGCTCGAACGCGCCATCCTGATCGCGCTGAAATCCGTAAAAGGAATTAACGGCTTGTGCGGTGTAAGGCGCTGTTTCGACTGGGTCCAAATCAGTGGCGAGACACTTTGAGAGAAACAAGGATGATGATGAAACGTCAATCAATTGCCGCGGTTATTTTGGGGTTGCTCGGGTCGGGCTGCTCTACCCTGGTATCGAAAGTGTTCCCGTTGGATGATCTGCCGGTGCCTTCAGGTCCTCACGCAGTCGGCACGCAGTTTTTTGAGTGGGTCGATGAGGCGCGTGAGGAGCCGTTCACCGAGGACCCAGGTGACAAACGCCGCTTGTCTGGCCAGATTTGGTATCCGGCAGAAGCAAGCGATGATTCGCTCCGGCAGCCTTACCTGGATCATCCAGAACGGCGTCTGGATATGATTTCGTACCAGTCGGGTCTGCCGCGGTTCATGGTCGCGCATATGCAGCGAGTGCAAACGAACTCGATGTTAAATGCGCCCGTGTTACGGCAGGCGCAAAAGCGGCCATTGGTTTTGTTTTCCCATGGCTTAAGTGGCATGAAGAATCAGAACACGATCCAAGCAGAGCTCTTGGCCAGTCACGGGATTATCGTAATCAGTGTCGATCACGCCTATGACGCTTATTTGACCATTTTTGCCGATGGGACGGTCGCAGATTATCGGTCATCGGACACCGAAAATCGGACCGGGGATGCGTTTTGGGCTTTTCGATTACCCCAGTTGAAAACTCGGGTCGCGGATCTTAGTTTCGTCCTTGATGAAATCGCCCGCCGTAGCGTTGAGGCGGGTAGCTTGTGGGCCAATATTGCAACCGACGACGTTGGCGTGTTTGGCCATTCCTTCGGCGGCGCCACGGCGCTGATGTTGGCTGTACAAGACGCTCGAGTGGCTAAGTCGATGGCTTTAGATGGTTGGATGGTGCCGGTGCCGCCCGAGGTGATTACCGCCGGCACGCCCAAGCCGTTTTACTATCTGGGACAGGCGGCTTGGGATGATCCAGTGAATTACAAAAAGTTGGATAAGTTTTTGAGCGCGTCCCCTTTGGGCCAGAAACAGTTAGAAGCGGGCACCAAACACTTTGATTATTCCGATGCCCCGCAATTTTCGAACTTGGCAAAGCGCTTCGGTCTGTCGGGTGAGGTCTCACGCCCAGCCCTCCGAGCGCTGATTAACGACGCGGTCCTGTCATTCTTTGTCGAAGACGCGAGTCGTACCCGGGCGAGGCAGTCTAATCTGGATCAATAAGGTTATAGCGGTTTTGAACCTCGGTCACGGTCAGAATATGCCCGCTGAGTTCGGTCAACGCCGAATCCGTGGCGAGGGCCGCGACTGCGCGGCCACTGAGTCGAACCGATTGCGCATCATTGCTGTCCAGCGACATTTTTCCGGCTGCAACCATTTCCAGAATGAACTCGGTTTTAACCTTAGACGGTGAGAGGGACACGGCTGAGACGCCATGAGGTTTGAGTTCAAGGGCAAAATCTTGTGCCATTCGGTCAACCCCTGCTTTTCCGACGCCGTAGCTCGCGCTGAATACATATTCCCGTCCGCCTCGCGACGAGATGTTTACGATGAGGCCCTGTTGGCGCCGGATCATAAGGGGGGCTGCGAACACACTGGCTGTGTAATAGCCTCGAAGGCCAACCCCGCACTGATCATCCCAAACCGAAATTGGATGCTCCCAAAAGCCCTTGTTCATCGCTGGGGGGTTGGGGATCTGATAGACGTTGTTAACCAAAATGTCCAAACGACCTTGCTCTTGATCAACTCGCTCGAAGAGGGCGCCAACCGCTGCATCATCGTTGTGATCCAGACAAACCGGAATCGCTTTGCCGCCGAGCTGATTGGCGGAGCGGGCGGTGGCTTCGATGGTCATGGGCGCGGGCGGAACCTTTGGGCTGGTGCTGCGGCCGGTAAAGTAGACCGTGCAACCATACTCGCAAAGACCTTCGACAATGCCTTTGCCGATGCCTTTGCTCGCGCCGGTGACGACGGCGACTTTTCCTGTTAAATCAATCATGCTGCTTCCCTCCTATTAGCGGATTGCCTGGTTTCCAATTTAAGGTTGTCTGTAATTGGATTCACCGGCCTAAAATTACGTTTCTGGGCTTAGTTGAGCAGACCAAAGATACCAAGAAACCTTTGGCGCCCAGACTTGCCAACAACTCAGCTTTGAATCAGTTCGGCTGCGAGCTTTTCGAGATCAAACATCATCGACACCTGCGGGTAAAATCCGAGCATTGGAATGACGCGTGACACGCCAAGGGCTCGATAGTCTTCAACCATCGCCTTCGTCGGTGGCTTGGGCGGCGTAACACTGATCTCAATATCACCTAGCCAATTCGGGCGTTCATGACGCGCCTCAGCGGCTCTGAGCCGCGCGATGGTTTTACCAGCAGTTGCAACGTCCATTGCAAATCCGTACCAGCCATGGGCTTTTGTGACGGTTCGTCGCAGGGCAGCTGGGCTTGCGCCGCCGACATGCAATGGCGGGCCTTCAGGCCGAGTGGGGCGAGGTTGCGCTTGGATGCCATCGAACCGATAGTACTTTCCTTGAAAACTTGGTTTCGGGTCTCGCCACAGGGCTCGCATAGCATCGATGCTTTCATCCGTGCGCGGACCTCGGCTGTCGAAATCAACGCCAAGGGCCTCAAATTCCTGATGAAGATAACCTGCGCCAACACCGAACAGCAACCGGCCCTCCGTAATGAGGTCTAGCGTGCCAATTTCTTTAGCGAGGACCACGGGGTTGCGTTGCGCCACGAGCGTAATACCCGTGCCCAGTTTGATGGTTGAGGTCAAGGCGGCGAGATAGGCTAAAAAAGCGGGCGGATGCGCCATGGGCGTATCGGGGTCGGCGGGTGAAGGCGCTTTTCTTGGGTCTGGCAGCACCACATGCTCGCCAGTCCAAAGTGATTCAAAGCCTAAGGCTTCGGCATGTTGCGCGATGATTGCTGCTTCTTTGGGCTGGGCGAGATGATTCATGTTGATGCCAAATAAGCCAATCTTCATATGCGTCTCCTTTTATATTGGTTCGATTGCTGCAGGTTCGGTAATGCGGCGGTCTCATCGGATGCCGGCGACAAGCGAAAATTTTTTGAGGCGCAGGCTGCCGACCGGAGTAGTATGGTAACTCGTTTTCCTCGGATGAAGCACTATGAGATCTGCGCCCTGTTTATTGATCCTATTGAGCTTGTTGATATCGGGTTGCCTGTCGCGTACGGGGCCATCGAATGCACCGGAGCAATCCGCCGAGCTTCGTGCTTGGCAAGATCGGGCGCGCCGGGTCGAAATTATTCGAGACGATTTTGGTGTGCCGCATATCTATGCCAAGACCGATGCCGATGCGGTCTTTGGAATGCTCTACGCGCAGGCTGAGGACGATTTTCCAAGGATCGAGCAAAATTATATTTGGGCCATCGGTCGGCTGGCAGAAATCGAAGGCGAAGCGGCACTCGCGAGCGATATTCGAGCGCGTCTGTTTATGACACTTGATGAGGCAAAAGCGGCCTATGCTGGGGCGCCAGAATGGCTGCAGGCGCTGTGCCAGGGTTTCGCGGATGGGTTGAATTACTATCTCGCAACCCATCCCGAAGTGGCACCGAAATTACTGACCCGCTTTGAACCCTGGATGCCCTTGTTTTTCAGTGAGGGCTCGATCGGTGGGGATATCGAGCGCGTTCCTTTAGCGGGGATACGGGCTTTTTATGATTTGCCCAGTGTCATCGGAGCGGCGGCGTTAGATTCTCACCCCCAAACATTGGCTGAGGTGGATCAATTTGAAGAGCCGCGTGGCAGTAACGGGATCGCGATCGCGGCTCAGTTAACCCAGAACGGCAATCCATTATTTCTCATCAACCCGCATACCTCTTTTTACTTTAGAGGCGAGGCACATGTGGTGAGCGAGCAAGGGCTCAATGCGTATGGAGGCGTGACTTGGGGCCAATTTTTCATCTATCAGGGCTTCAACGAAAGAACTGGCTGGATGCACACCTCGACGCGATTGGATTTCATGGATGAATTTTTAGAAGAGGTCCTCGAGCGAGATGGCGTACTCGTTTACCGGTATGGTGATGTGTTCAAACGGGTCACCCAAATACAAGAAACGCTGAACTACCGCGATGGTCAAACCTTAAAGCCGCGCACCGTTACGTTGAATCGGACCCATCATGGCCCCATTACCGGTGAAAGTGGTGGACATTGGGTGGCGACCGCGATGAATTGGGATCCTGTGCCGGCGCTCATTCAATCGTTTGTTCGAACCAAGCAACAAGGATTAGCGGGTTTTCAGGAGATGATGGCCATCCGGCGTAACTCCTCGAACAACACGGTTTACGCCGATGCCGATAATAATATTGCTTACTTCCACGGTAATTTTGTACCGCGGCGCGACCCGGCCTTTGATTATAGTCAACCGGTGCCCGGGACGAATCCGGCGACGGACTGGCAAGGTGTTCATGAGCTCGAGGAGTTGGTGTACGTCATTAACCCGGTAAATGGGTGGGTTCAAAACTGTAACTCAACGCCGTTTACGGCAGCGGGCGCCGAGAGTCCAGATCCAAGTAACTACCCCGTCTATATGGCGCCGGATGCAGAAAATTTTCGAGGAATTCATGCGGTCAATCTTTTAAAGCAATCGCAAAATTGGACGCTCGAAAGCCTGCTTGAGGCCGCTTATGATTCGTATTTGCCTGGGTTTGAACAGTTGATTCCTGGCCTGGTAGCCGCGGTTGCCGAAGCAGATGTGGTGTCGCCCGAGGTGCAGGCAGCCGCTGAGGTCTTGGCAGCGTGGGATCGAAGGAGTTCCGTTGACAGCGTCGCTATGACCCTCGCCCATTTTTATGGCTTACAGTATCTTGCAATGGGAGAGCGCCCAGATGGTTTGAGCGAGATGGCGCTGATCAACTATTTTGGAACGGGCTCTGAGCCGAGCGAACGAATTTTAGTGTTGATGCGAACGTTAAACGATCTCACGCAGCGCTATGGCGATTGGCGACAGCCATGGGGCGAGGTGAATCGACTGCAGCGTTTAACAGGCGATATCTTACAGCCGCATGATGATGAGCGAACGAGTCTAGCCATTGGTTTCGGATCCGGACGATGGGGCGCTTTGGCCTCTTTTGGTGCCAAACGTTTTGCGGGTACCGAAAAGCTCTATGGAGCTTCTGGGAATAGTTTTGTTGCGGTGGTTGAATTTGGCGAAACGGTGCGCGCAAAGAGTTTATTAGCGGGTGGACAAAGCGGCGATCCAACCTCATCGCACTTCTTTGACCAAGCGGGTCTGTACGCCGAAGGTGAATTTAAGGATGTCGCCTATTACCGTGAAGCTGTTTTGGCGCGCGCGCAGTCGATTTATCAGCCGGGCGGAGAGCGGGCGATGCATCCAAAAGTGACTGAAGTGGCACAACAAGGTGCTCAGTTAGACTGAAGACCTTGCGAAGATCAGGGTGTCCTCGTTGCGTTAATGGCGTGTGACTATTTTGGCGTCACCGTCACCATCATCTTGGTATAACCCTTAACAAACGAAGAGTAAGTTCGGTCCGGTTCTGCCAAAACCTGGATGTCATCAAAGCGCTCGAGAATTTCTTCCCACAAGATGCGCAGTTGCATCTCGGCTAAGCGGTTTCCCATGCAGCGATGAATACCGAAACCAAAACTGAGGTGGCCTCGAGCATTTGGTCGATCGATGATGAGATCATTAGGGCGATCAAACGCGGTTTCGTCCCGGTTGCCCGAGACATACCACATCAGCAGTTGATCGCCAGCTTTGATGGCCTTACCACCCAATTCAATATCGTGATTGGCGGTTCTGCGCATATAAGCAAGCGGCGTTTGCCAACGGATGATCTCAGCGACCATGTTCGGGATCAGGGCTGGATTGCTTTTAAGTTTTGCGAACTCTGATGAGAATTGATTCAGCGCGTAAACGCCGCCGGTCATGGAATTGCGTGTGGTGTCGTTGCCACCAACAATGAGCAAGATCAAATTGCCGAGGAACTCGAGCGGCTGCATATCGTGGGTTTCTTCACCATGCGCGAGCATGGAAACCAAATCGCTACCGGGGTTTACCTTGCGTTCCTCCCAAAGTTGGGTGAAGTATTGCAAACACTCAATGAGTTCAGCACGACGCTGCTCTTCCGAGTCGACAATGCCCGCGCCCGGTACAGCGGTTGCAACATCCGACCATCGGGTAAGTTTGCGTCGATCCTCGAACGGGAAGTCAAACAAAGTTGCCAGCATTTGCGTTGTCAGTTCAATTGAAACCAGCTCGACCCAATCGAAAGGTTGGTTAACAGGAATACTGTCTAAAACAGATTGTGTGCGCTGGCGAATGAGCCCCTCTAGCTTGGCCAGATTGCTCGGCGCAACAACGGGGGAAACCGTTTTACGCTGAACATCATGGGTCGGCGGGTCCATTGCAATGAACATGCTCACGTTGAGGGCGCCTTCAGGCAGTTCGGCGTCGATTGGGAATCCGAGGGTAATACCGTGGGCTGATGAAAAATTGTGGTGATCAGAATCCACTCGTTTGATTTCATCATAACCGGTCAAAGACCAGTACCGTCCTGCAAGTTCTGTTTGATTGAAATGAACTGGGTCTTCTGCCCGTAATCGCTTGAAATAATCCCAATGTTTGTCTTCGCTGAAGAGTCGAGCACTGACGGGGTTTAAGTCGGCCAGAGGCATATCGTAAGGATTTGGGATTTCACCTGGGATGACGTTTTCGCCGTCGCCGGGTCGTTTAAAGTCTGGGATAGGTTGTGATTCGTTCTCTGAATTGTCTAATGCTTCGCTCATCAGGTGTGCCTTACGTTTTTGGATCAAAGTCAGGCCAAGAGTTTAGCGCAATTGGCCTGGATCAATAAAGAGGCCCCTGAGGGGGGTTAAGAGGCAGCAGGCTTTGGCGCTCGGCGTTTGATGGTTTTCTGAGTCGCTCGGGATTCTGCAGGTTTTGCAGCCGGGCGTTCTCGTCTCGGCGCGGGTCTTGCATTGTCTTTCTGCCAGGCAGGCTTAGGCTTGCCAAGCGCCGCTGTTTTTGCGGCCCGAGGTGACTTCTTGCTCCGCGCTTTTTGAGCATTCGCCTGCTCGGCATCCAAGCGGTGGATGCTCAGGCGTCGGCCTCGAATCCAAACGTTTTTGAGGGTCACGAAGACCGTTCTGGGTAGCGCATTCGGCAGCTCGAGCAAAGTGTGGTCTGCAAAGATCTGGATTTGTCCGATCTCCTTGCCATTTAAACCGCCTTCATTCGCGATAGCGCCGACGATCTCGCCGGGCTCAACCGATTGATCATGGCCCACTTCAATTCGAAAAATGGCTTTGCCTTTCGACGGGGAAAAGCCAGGTTGTGATTTTGGTGGCGTAACCAAGTCAGGCGCAGCGCGGGTTCTGGATCCTTCTTTCAAATTCGAGGAGGGATGATCGGCCGCTGGTTTGGCGCGTCGGTTGTCCTTCGCCCGCTCCGGCAGCAACTGGCTTGCCAAAACCGCAGCAATGGTTAAGTGATCCGTTTCCAGTTCGTTTGCGATCCGGTCAATGACCTCGATCAGGTCTTCGCGGGCACCGGCTTCAACGGCGGTTTTAACCGTCGCCGCGAAATCAGCCAACTGCTTTTCACGAATCATGGCAGCGGTTGGCAGATGATATTGCGTTAATTTGTTTTGGGTTTCGCGCTCCAAGCCGCGAATCAGGCGTTCTTCGCGTTTATTGAGAAAAATGATCGCCTCACCGCTGCGACCCGCTCGGCCAGTCCGACCAATCCGGTGAACGTAGGTTTCAGCATCATGTGGCGCGTCGAAGTTGATCACGTGGCTGATGCGCTCGACATCCAAGCCTCGAGCCGCAACATCGGTTGCAATGACGATATCAAGTTGGCCTTTGGATAGGCGCTTAATAATTTGTTCGCGCTGGCTTTGGGCTAGATCACCGTGGATCGCGGCAACTTTGTGACCGCTTTTACTCACAATTTCCGCAAGGCTCTCGGTTTGCACTTTGGTGCGAACGAAAATCAAGGCGGCGTCGAAGGCTTCGAAATTCAATAATTTCTGCAACGCGTCCGGTTTTTCCTTTGCGGCCATAATGCAGTAACGTTGATTGATCATCGCTTTCGCGCCGATCAGCGCCTCAATCGAAACGGTCTCAGGCGACTTCATAAAACGCTTTGCAATGCGCTTTATTTCTCGTGGCATGGTTGCGGAGAACAGGGCCATTTGGCGGGTGTTAGGCGTTTGTTCAAGAATCCACTCGACATCCTCAAGGAAACCCATCTTCAGCATTTCATCGGCCTCGTCGAGCACGAGGGCCTCGAGTCCATCAAGCTTTAACGTGCCTCGACGAATATGGTCCATGACTCGACCTGGCGTGCCGACCACAACATGTTGGCCAGCCCGGAGCTGTTGCAGCTGCGGACCGTAATCTTGACCCCCATAAATAGAGAGCGTTTTAAGGCCTTTTAAGTCAGCGCCATACTGTTTTATCGCCGCGGTGACTTGGATTGCGAGTTCTCGGGTGGGTGCCAGCACCAATACCTGTGTGGTGTTTCGACGGACGTCAATTCGTGCGAGCAACGGCAGGCTAAACGCGGCGGTCTTTCCTGTGCCGGTTGGTGCATGACCCAGTAGATCTTTGCCAGACAACAAGTGCGGAATACTGGCCACCTGAACCGGGGTTGGGTATTGATAGCCCAGGGTGGTTAGGGTGGTTAGGAGGTTGGTTGGTAGTTCGAGGGTTTCGAACGTTGTTGGCGCGTCAGTATTCAGCAAAGGATGGTATCCTGTCGGAGTTTGGCATGAGGACCAGGGGAAAGGCGCGAAGTATAAATGTTTGAACAATCTTTACAATCATTAGTTTAGAGTAGCGGGCAAGCTTTGAGCGGCCTGATTAAGGGATTTCTTCGGAGAATTCTGGGTGCCTGAGCCGGTTGGCCGACTGTCGAGCAGGACACAGCCGGTTGTGGGTGTCCGGTCTCAAGACGCCTTGGCTCGGGCTGGGGACATAAAAAAGGATGCTGCGCGCAATAAAAGGGGCGTTTGATGACAGCGTTTAGCGAATGTTGACGGCGGATTCGATTCATCAGTATGCCTTGCCGGCGTTTCTGCTGGCCATTTTTGTTGAAGCCTTCGGATCTTTTTTTTACCAAAAAGCCTGGTATCAACCCCGCGACACAGCGTTATCACTGGGGCTTCTGGTCCTGTCGGCGATCATTGATGTGGTGCCAAAAGCGCTTGCGGTTATCGTCTTTTTTTATCTTTATGAGCTGTCGCCGCTCAAAACGATTGTTGGTACTCAGTGGTGGGCGTGGTGCCTGCTGTTTGTGCTGGATGATTTGATTTATTACTGGTTTCATCGGGCAAACCACGAAATCCGCTTATTCTGGGCGGGCCATGAAGCCCATCATTCCGCGCAGCTTATGAATTTTGGCACTGCCTTGCGCCAAGGTGTGGGTGAACGGATCCACAAATATTGGTTTTGGTTGCCGCTACCGTTGTTGGGCTTTCATCCGGTCATGGTGCTCACCATGATCAGTATTAATTTGGTTTATCAATTTTGGGTCCATACCGAGGCAGTAGATAAATTGCCGGTCTGGTTTGAATGGATCTTTAATACGCCAAGCCATCATCGCGTCCATCATGGATCGAACGTTGCGTACTTGGATCAAAATCATGGTGGCGTATTGATTATTTGGGACCGGTTGTTTGGCACCTTTGTTGAAGAAGTGCCAGAGCACCCCGTGGTTTACGGTTTGACCAAAAATTTGACAGGGCGAAATCCGCTGTATTTTGCCGTTGCCGGGTACCTTGCGTTATGGCGTGATCTCAAAACCTGCCAAACCTGGTCGCAGCGATTTGGATTTCTGTTCAAAGCACCTGGCTGGCACTTCGAGGGGCCAGATTTGCGAGCAAAAATCCGGCGCGCTGCCGCGCAGGAATGAGGATCTTGCCAAAGACCAAAATTAGACGCTGTATCTGATGCGCTAAAGGCGGTTGATACTTTGAACGCGCTTTATGCGCTGAAGGTTGTTTATGCGCTGAGGGCTGTTTATGCGCTGAAGGGGCTGTATCGGCTGCAGGGGCTGTGTGGGCAGCAGGCGCTAGAGCGTGCTGGGCTGTCTGCGATTGCTAAGCCAAAAGCGTTTTGGGTCAGAAAGTAACCCTCGGGAGTGGCTTTTGGTGAGCTCGATGCTAGGCTGCCGCGAGGTTACCGCAACTGCTTTTTTTGAATCATTGGTTTATAGTCTTTTGAATGGGTCCTTTTTTATTAGCGATTGGGTTGAATCAGTCGGCACCGACCGGTCGGATGTATCCTCGCCCAATCAACTCAGGCAGACAGATCAGCGCGTAAACGGTCTGGTCTCGACGGCATTTGATGCAGCCTGGAAAGCAAATTAATCAACGGTTCGGAGCGCATCATGGATTTTCGTCAAACGACAATTTTAGAGCTAACGCAACAAGTCCAAACAGGTGCAACGAGTTGCGAGGCTTTGGTGACGGCAGCGCTTGAGAATATTCATCGCCTCAATCCTATTATCAATGCTTTTTGCGCCCTTGATGATGCACGGGCGCTCGCCGACGCGGCCAAGGTCGATCAAAGACTCGCCGTAGGTGAGCACCTGCCCCTGGCCGGAATCCCATTTGGGGTAAAAGATTTAGAAGACGCTCAAGGTTATATCACCACTTTTGGTTCTGCGTTTCATACCGATGACGCGCCGGCGCTTGAGGACTCTGAACTAGTGCGCCGCCTCCGCGCTGCGGGCGCTATTGTGGTTGGCAAGACCAATACCCCTGAATTTGGCTACAAAGGCAAAACCGATAATGTACCCTTTGGGATTACTAAAAACCCTTGGGATTTGACGCGAACCCCGGGGGGATCCTCCGGGGGATCCTCGGCAGCGATTGCCGCGGGCATGGTGCCATTGGCAACCGGCAGTGATGGCGGCGGCTCGATCCGAATTCCAGCGGCTTTGTGCGGCTTAAGCGGGATTAAAACCTCGCAAGGTCGAGTGCCGAATGGCGGGCCGAAACCGACGGGTTCGGGTTTGCTCACGGTAAAGGGGCCAATGACTCGCCGTATTCGGGATGCGGCTTTCGTCTTAGACCAGTGCGTTGGTGCTGAACCAACTGATATTTTCTCGCTGCCGGCGCCGAGTGAACCCTGGGCGCCCCAACTGGATGGCGCGCTCCCCAAGGCTGTGATCTGGTCGCCCACCATGGGCATCACGAGCTGTGATGACGAAATCCTAGCGCTGTGCGAAGGTGCCATCGAACGTTTGCGTCGTGCCGGCGTGCGAGTAATCGAGCAGGAAACAATATGGGATAAACACCCGTTCTCAGATTGGCTGGTGTTTTGGACCGCGGCTCGGGCCCGGGCCCAAGGTCATTTAAGAGGCACCAAAGAGTGGGAAAAAATTGATGCGGCGTTGCGACCTCAGATCGAAATGGGCCTGGATCGGTTTACAGCGGCAGACTATGCCGTGGCCATTGATCATTGCCATTCCTACGCTTACCAGCTCGAAGCGGTACTGCAACAGGCCCCCATTTTATTAACACCCGTAACGCGAGGTCATGCGCCGACTTTAATGGGTGACGGGTTCGTTAATGGCGCAGAAACCCCTGATTGGGTTTCTTTTACGATGGGACTCAATATGACGCGCAATCCTGCGGGCAGCGTGCCGATCGGGTTGGCAGCAGACGGTATGCCCATCGCTATGCAGGTGATCGGGCGTCAGCGGGATGATCTTGCGGTACTCAAAGCCATGGCCGCCATCGAGGATCTAATGGACTTTACCGACATGGCGACGGGATTTTAAGGTCAGGGTTATTCGATGGTATTGCACCGTGATAGGGCGTGCAGGGTTGAGCCTGACTGGGAATCGTGGCTGGTAATGGGCGGTAGAAAATGGGGTTGGTCTGTGACCAGACCTCAGACGCGTTTGAAATTAAGTCATCGGTTCAACCCATCTCGCGAAACCGACTAGAAGCGATCTCTATGCCTTAGGGTCGTGCTCTGTGAAGGTCTTTGGGTTGTTGAGCTGTTTTTTAAGGAGGGTTACATGGCAACAGAAGCACGGGTAGTTGTTGTTCCAAAAGATGCTGGCGCGCTCGGCATACACACGGTGACGTTGCCGACGCCAGGGCCCTATCAGGTTCTGATTAAGCAGTTTGCCAGTGGTATCTGTCACAGCCAGTTGCACACGATGCACCGCGCCCGAAATGGCCCGGAAGTTTTGGGGCACGAGTCAACCGGTGAGGTTATAGAAGTTGGGGATGCGGTATCCCACCTGACGATTGGGGATCGTGTGATGGTCACCTGGGTGCCTCGCCACATCAGTCCCGGTGATCGAGTCCCTGAGGCGGCTCGGGTCGAACTTCCTGACGGGCAGGTCGCGACCAGTAGTAATGTCTTTACTTGGGCCGATCACACCCTTGCAGATGAGCGCTATGTTGTGAAGGTGCCTTCAACGATCGAGCCTTTAGTCACCTCGATTATTGGATGCGCTGTCATGACGGGCGCAGGGGCGGTCGAAAATACGGCGAACGTCCAGGCCGGCGACAGCGTCGCGATCTTTGGCGTGGGTGGCGTAGGCTTGTCTGCGGTGGTCGCAGCCCGAGCGCGCGGCGCGAATCCATTGATCGCCATTGATTTGGAGGATGAAAAGTTGGCATTTGCCAAGCAGTTTGGCGCAACCCATGTGATTAATGCTGTGAAAGAAGACCCTGTTGCCATGATTCGTGCGCTGACATCCAAAGCGGACCGGTATACGATCCGCAGGCAGACGGTCGCTGGCGCTGATTTTGTTTTTGATTGTATTGGCATTCGAAAAACCATGGAGCAAATTGTACCCGCTGCGCGAACCGGTTTTTTTGGAGCAGAGCCCGGTGGTACAGCGGTACTGGTTGGGGTGCCGACGACACCGGTAGAGCTCGACCCGGTTGATCTTCTGATGAACGAGAAGCGTTTTATTGGCAGCATCGGTGGCTCGTGCAGCCCGGATCAGGATTTCCCGCGCTATATCAAGTGGTATGAGGAAGGCACATTAGATCTAAATGCTATGGTGACGGCGCGATACGCGCTGGATGACATTAATGAAGCAACGCGGGCGCTGGCAGCGGGTGAGATTCAGGGCCGAGCAATTTTAGTTTTTTAAGGCAGGCTATTGCGCCGGTGGTTGGATAATCTGATCGGTGGTTTGACGCGCAGTGCTGTGACTGCCAAAGAAATTCAACAAATCCCAAAAAACGAACCTTAAAATCGCTCCGGGCGCGCTGGCCCTGCTGTCAGATGATTTGGGCTTGGGTTTGGTCAGGTAACGCGTTGAGCGGCGCGCGAGAAGCGCGTATAAGGAGTGCGTGGAAGGAGGTGCGGGTTGACCCATTCAAATTGGAATTATCCAACCCAGATTTATGTTGGACCGGGGCGGCGCGCAGAACTTTCCGGCTGTTGCCTAGCTTTGAATATTCAGCGGCCATTGGTCGTCACGGATCGGATGCTGCTGGCGCTGCCTTTGATTCAGGAAGTGCTTGCCGAGCTGTTATTGCAAGGCCTGTCACCCGGGGTTTTCTCTGAAGTGGACGGCAATCCTACCGGTTCGGAGGTCGAGGCGGGCTGCCAAGCGTTCCTTGCGGGCGGTCATGATGGTGTCCTGGCCATCGGGGGCGGTAGCGCGATGGATGTGGGTAAGACGATTGCAGTCATGGCGCACCAACGCTGCGGACTGTGGGATCTCGAAGACATTGGGGATCAATGG
>Ga0209335_10003454_pt1 | contig 15713 bp, 11 predicted proteins | sample COG_09_FD_184753 | JGI IMG/M metagenome (GOLD analysis project Ga0209335, IMG submission 184753) | Pelagic Microbial community sample from North Sea - COGITO 998_met_09 (SPAdes) (version 2) | ecosystem: Environmental > Aquatic > Marine > Neritic zone/Coastal water | place: Helgoland, sampling...
TTCAACAATATTTTTAAGTTATGTATAGGGTCTGCTTTCCAAATATGTAAGAGTTTTTCAACTAATTTTGTCTTGTTCTCTTTTCCTTGAAATAAATCACTATCAATATTTATCAAATTATTTTCTACCAGATATCTTATTTTCTGCTCTACATTCAAATCTTTTTTATACACATTATAATCCAAACAAGTATTTAGAACTCTGGAAATATTCAAATCAACAACAAACCCCATTTTTTTAATTCCATTATTTATTTTATCATTATCACTATTATTGATACTTTCAGTCATACAACGATACATCATTTGGATAATCTTATCACTTGAAACAATATCATTAAACAGAAATACCACATCTACAAATGGTAATGTAATTCCCAAAGTTAATTGATTGCCTGCTAATAAAATCAACCCATATTTTCCTTCTTCTTTTGCTTTCAATTCCCAATTTTTAATTTCTTCTTTGATGTCTTTCACTTTATAACCCTTCTTGGAATTCACAATTTTTATTTCATATTCTTTAAGGATATTATTTTTCATCATTCGTTCTTTCAAACAACAACTAACTTTATCAATTAGCATATCTGTTCCAAATGGTAAAAACCACAATTGACTTGTAAAATCGCCATTATTTAATTTTGTTCTGCTATTTTCAATATTGGAAATTTTTTTAATTCTTTCAAAAATGCACTTTGTATCTCTAACCGCAACCGTCATGTCAACTGTACCATCACCTGAAATATATTGTAAGAATTTATCAACCTCTCCTGTATAGTTAAAACTCTCTCCCCCACCAATTACAGCATATTTTACATTACCTTTCTTATCTGTTTGTTTCTCTTTTTTTAGTGGGGTTGTTGAAAATATTGTTGACATTGAAAATCCATACGAAGTATCTTTAATTTGTTCTTTGATTACTTCAAACCTTTTAATATCCATCATATTTGTAAGAATATGTAAATCAGGCATTTTATCATAAATACACAATAATTGTTCTTTATTTTCTTCGGTTAAGAACAACAATACATCATCTCCATGTTTTTCTACTAATCCTTGAATATTTCGTTTTTTACATAATTGTTCGTCTTCAATATCCCAATAAAACTGACATTCCAAAGGAATATTCCATTCACTTAAAGGTTTCGCATATGTTGCGGTTAAATATAATTTTATAGTTTTTGACGATGAGTACGATTGTAAAATATTTTTAGACATTAATGTTGTTCCGTGAAAATGGTTCTCATCAAACACGATAAAATCTAAATTGAGTTGTTGTATTGCTTCAACTTTTTTTTCACATACATAATCATCTAATAATTGTTTGCTTACAATAATAATATTATTTCCTTGAAGAACCATCGTTTCAAAATCAGTTCCTTTTTTAATTTCAACAATATTTATTCCATTAAAATCTATAAACTTATGAAACAAATCATCTGTGAATTGAGATAATGTTTCTGTTGGTGCTGGTGTAATAATCAATCCATTTAAGGATAAATATTTTTTATGGTATTTAATAAACAACCCACCAACACAATAAGTTTTTCCAGACCTTGCTTTTGCTCCTAATAACAATTCCTTTTCTCCTTCATCAATTCTTTCCATTTGTTTATATGTAATTAAATCTTGATGAAACCGCTGTTGTAAAGGAACTTTCTCATTACAAAATTTAGAATTCACTTCATTAATTGTAATGTCTTGTATAGATTGTTTGAGATTTTGAAAACATATTTCTAAATCTTCCAAATCTAAAATGCGATGGATATTTTCTTTGATATAATTGTTTGTTGATTGACTTGAAGTGATTATATTCATTACTTTTTGTTTATTATTCACAACAAGATAAATATCACATTCTTTATATTTATGTGAGTTTTGTTTTACAATTGCTAAAATTTTCTCAACATCGTAATTATCAATAGATTTTTTACTATCATCTAAGTAAAACTTGGAAGACATAAAAACCCATTTCCCATTCTTTTTATTTTGTAAAGTAATATCACTTGAACCTCCTTTTCCTTTGCTAAATACAGATATATCTCGTAAGTAAATTTCTAAATCCGCCACTTTTTTTAATTTACAAGTATTAATATTTCCTTCATAATGGTCGTAAATATCATTTGGTAAGATGGAATAAAACCCAAATTTAATGATAATATCCCATACTTTTTCAAATAGATTACCTCTTTTAGATTGTGTTTCTGCCTTTGTTTTACCATTTACAGATTGTAAAAGTTCATCAAAAGTAGAAACTTGTTGTATGCGTTCAAATAATTCAATTCCGTTCATTATTGATTATAGTTTAAGTATTGTAGTATATTTATTATTGAATAAAAACAAATCAATTTTTTTCTGTTTTTTTAGTTCAGTAAATATTAAATCTTCAAATATATATTTTTCATTATCTGTCATAGAAAATGAAATAGGATATTTTTCAAAAGTAATTATACTATCTAGGTTGCCATCACATATACAACATGTATTACGAATTATATGCATCTATGCTTTAATATATGCTTTAATATATATATATATTCTTACAATATATATATAGATATAACGCGTGTGTGTATATATACAATGAATACTACTATTATACTACCTAAACATCATGCTGGTTTTTTTTCTACTACAACAATAATACTATTTGAGATAATAAATTATTTTAAAAAGAATTGTGTTAATCCAATATGTATTGATTCTTCACACACATTTACATGGTATCGTAATAGTGAAAAAAATATATTTTTAGATTTTTTTAAAATCAAAAATATCAATACAATAGACAATATATCCTTAGATTATTTTGATTATGATCTTCGCGGTGATTTACAATTTAAAAGATATGATGATTTTAACTTGGATATATATTTCAAATATGTAGATGTATATTTTAATTTATCTGACAATGTACTGGATATTTATAACAATATGATACATAAATATAATATAAATTACGACAATACGTGTTGTTTGTTTTTAAGAGGCAATGATAAAGCAACAGAATGTAGTATTCCTAGTTACGGTAAATACCTAATAAAGGGTAAAGAATTATTAAAGTCAAATCCTACTTTAAAATTTATTATTCAAAGCGATGAAAAAGAATTTATTGAGGAAATGTGTAAAAATTTTCCCAATAATATTGTATTCAATGACGAAATACGAGTTATTTCTAAAAATACAAATAAAACTGTAGATAATCATGGTAAAACACCTGAAATAAATCATAAATTCGCATTGAATTTTTTAGCTATTGTTTATATTATGTCAAAATGTAAATATGTTATTTGTAATTCAGGTAACATATCATTTTGGGTTTTAATGTATAGAAAACATTTTGAGAATTATTTTCAATTAATTTAAAAACATAATATAATCATATTATATTATGTTTATTAAAGAAGATATACAAAATTCTATTTTATTATATGAATTTAATGATAAAACAACCACAGATTATTAAACAAACATAAATGGAATACCAATATTATAAGCATATTGAACATATTTTTGTTTTCCTAATAAGGAGGCGACAGTAGAAAATCCTGAACCAGGTATCGCATTTATATTTTTTGAATAATATATTAAATAAAAATCTATTAATGTATTTTTTATGTATTCCTTTTTCAATAAACTATTATTTAAATATCTATCTCCCAAATGTATTTTTTTTGTATTATAATATTTTAATAAAGTATACTTTTTATTTAATTCTAATGCTAGTTGGGTAGAATCTGTAACTAAAACAGTAGTTTCTTTTATTAAATTGTTTTTATCAATTATATTTATTACATCTTGTAATAGTGTATTTTCTATTCGGTCATTGCGTATTAACTGATCTCCTGCACGAATATGTAACATATTATATTTATTTTTTTCAACTTTTAATTCTTTCAAAACATTATCTATTTCATTTTTAAATGTTTTATTTGGTATAAATATTTTATTAAGAATATTAAATTGATAATTATTAATTGGACCATAATTATGAGGATAATTATAAAATCCTGAAGTCAGAACATTCAGATTTTGTTTTGAAAAAAATAACTGTTCTAATCGATTGTTAATAATATTATAATTTAATGGAGGTATTAATTCTAAAATATCTTTATTTTTTTTTATTTTTTCATCATTATTATCAATATAAAATTCACTATTTTCAAAAAACGAAAACATTTCATGACTATCTTTATTTATATAAAATTTATAATTATATTTTTCACAAAATTTCATTAATGTTAAACAACCCCGAATATAATCTCCTAAGCCCGGAGATTGTTTATTTGTTTTACAATTTTCAATATATGAAGTAATACAATAATTATCATAACAATTAGAAATATATTTTTCATATATTTTAAATATTTCATTATGTCCTTTTTCTGTATAATGATTACTATCTGCTATTATATCATTAATTGAAAAATTTTTTTGTAATAATTCAGTCATAGGATCTATAAATGATATATTGTTTTTCAAACAGTAATTTTTTAATAGTTTTAATAATTCATATCTAATCCCTTCTTTTTTAGTAACAAGATGTCCAACAATTATAATTTTTTTATCTTTTAATAGTTCAATAATTTTATTTAAATCTTCAATAATTTCATTATCTGTAAGTTCGCCAAATTCTATTTCATTTTTAAATATATTATATTTCGGATGGTCATACAAAATATGATGAGCATATAAATTTTTATATTTATAATATTTTCTGGAAGCTATTTCTATAAATATTACATCGCTATTTTTGATATCATTCAAAAAATTATTATTTTGAATTATCTTTTTGTTAATAGCTGGCGTTCTAAATATAATAGTTTCTTCGGGTTTTAAATTATCAAACATACAATAATGTAATACTTGTAAAATTTCTTTAGTATAATGAGGATAACTTAAATCTTCTTTAATAGATGTAATATTATATTTTTTACATAAAGATTCTTGACGACATGACCCTAATATAGTAATTGTTTTTGTCATTATTATATAAGTGATATATTATTATATCACTTATATATTTAAATAATAATTATTGATTTAATTTAAATTTAATTTCCTTTGTGTTTTGAAGATTTATATTATCTAATTTTGGATTAGGTATTTCATCAAAATCTAATTCATAATTAGATACTAAATCATTTCTTACAAATGTACATTCAATATTATTTGGTAATATTTTACTTTCAAAAGAAACATGACCACAAGCAGAATTACCATGAATATGAAATAATTTATGATGTTTAAAGAATTTTTTAATTAAATCGAGTTTTTTATTTACTGCATAAACCTTACCACAGTTTCCTTTAAATACAGATTCAGTTAATGTCCAAGGAAAATGTATTTCAATAACAATTTGTGAAAATTTTTTTAATTCATCGTCATTTATTATATCTAACCATTTATATTCCCAAGTTTCAATATCCATTTTCAAAAAAATATTATTATAATTTTTTATATATTCACTTAATGTTGTTGTATTTTCAGTATTTCTATCTGTAATATTTTTTTTTATAAATGTTATATTTTTTTCATTATTTGGTATATTATGAATAGTTCCATCAAAAGCTAAACAAAGGAGATTTTTATTTTTATTTAAAAAATTGACTTCAAATTCTATATTGTTGTCAATTCCACAAGATATAAATAAATCATAGTTGGTTAATTTATCAAGTATAACATATCCCCCATCAAATTTACTACCAAGTCTTATTTTTTCAAATTCTTTTGTTTTATATAGTTTTAGAAAGTCAACCATATATAAATATATATATTTATATTTATATTTATATTTATATTTATATTAAATTAAACTAATTACTTTAATACCCGACTTATTAAAAATAAATAATATAAATATATTTTCAATATAAGTAATATAATGAAAATATCTTTCAATGGATGGTTCGGTGGTTTTGAAGATAATACAAATCCTGGTTTACATATTGACTTTTTTTTGAATTTATTTGAAAAAGTATATGGAGAGCCTTGTGAAAAAGGCAATAATGTTGAAAGTGAAGTATTGTGTGAATTTGATATGTTAATTGGTTCTTCACCGTTGGTTAAAACTAAACAATGGAAACATACTTATTTATTTTCGGGCGAATCTACACTAAAATGCAATAAAAATGATTACACGTGTGTATTATGGGGAGAACGAAACCATAAAAATGTTGTAAATGTGCCTCTATTCATACCCTATATTTACTCTAATAACTTTGTTAATACATTGGAAACAAAAAAAGAAATTAATATTGTACCCAAAAATGATGTATGTGTAATTATATCCAATTCAAGAGGTAAAGAACGAACCGATTTTTTAAATGAACTAGAAAAACACTTTAATGTATGTTATGCTGGTGGATATAAAAATAATATAGGAGGTGCTTTGAAACCACATTATAATACGAAAGAATATCATTCGTTTGTAAATCAATTTAAATTTATCATATCTATGGAAAATAGTAGAGAGGACACATATATTACTGAAAAATTAATTAATGGTTTATTATCCAATATTATACCTGTATATTGGGGTTCTAATAAAGTGTACGATTATATCAATCAAGACCGTTTTTTAAATTTAAAAGATATAAATAATACTAATGAAATAATTGAAAAAATGATTTTATTGAAAGAACAACCACAAAAATGGTTGAATATGGTTAATACTAATGCATTTCCAAACATAGAAAATAAATTAGAAAGAACAATTGAGAATGTCGCAAGTGATATAAAATGTGTATTAAGTGAAAATTGTTGGAATCATATTTCACATATTTGTTGTGTATCTAATCCTATTTTTGAACCAGATAGATATAATATGTTACAAGATTTATTTAAAGAGCAGAATATAGATGAGTGTTTTGTTAAATATATTAGTCCTACCTATAAACATACAATTACAGAAGAAATATACAATGAACACGTCAAAGAGCAATTAGTTAAAACGATGCGACGGAATCCTATGAAATATCAAGAATTATCATTGTTTTTTAATTATAAAGCAAATTTAGAATATATAGTTAAAAATTATAAAGAAGGAATTTTCTTAGTATTTGAAAGTGATGTAATGTTAGGAAAAGATATTAAAATGTTTAACGAATTCTTAACAAGTATAAAAGATAAAGATTGGGATTTAATACATATTGGTATGTATAATAATGAGATAATGGATATTCCATTAATAAAAGGTATAACTGGATATAGAGATGATTTTAATTTTAATGTAAATCTTATAAATTATATAAAACAAAATACTTCACAAGAAAAAAAATATATCGAAGATATAACAAATTCTAGTGAAAAATATAGATTAATACGCAAATTTCATACAAGATGTACAGATAGTTTTTTATGGAAATATGATGCGATTGTAAAATGCTTACATTGGATGAATACTATTGAAACGAATTATGGTAGTCCTTTGGATTATTATTTGATAAACATTTTTGAAAATGACATTGATTTTAAGCATTATTGGTCTGTAAATGAATTTTTCAAGCAAGGAAGTAATTTAGGTATTATACAAACTACTTTGCAATATTAACAAAATAAAACAAATATATTTCGAAACAATGAATAAAATGGATTTAATATGGTTTCCAATGAATCATATTCCATTACATTATTAAAAATATACAAAATAATTTTTATAAATTCCATAACCAGCATCTGTTTGTGGTCGTTCTTCTTCTATTTTTATGATTTCTTTTTTTAATATATTTTTTGCATTTGTTACAGGGTAAGAACCTTTATTACCACCATTTTGCCATATTATAAAACCATTTTTTACTTTCGGTATTAATAAATTAGTATAATTTGTGTTATGTTCATTACTAATTTCAGTATAACAATAATTTGATATAAAAAATAAATTATCATCTTGGATATTTTTTCCATATGTTAAACTATTATGATATATGATTTTAGTATTTATATTTTCTTTATGTAAATTTAAATATTTTTCTATTAAATTAATGGGTTCTGATAAATCTACTATGTTATATGTATTTATATTTACCGAAAAATCAGACATAAAATAGTTTATAGCTAAACATAATCCTCCGTAACCACATCCTACCTCAACAATATTACTAATATTATTATTTTCAATATATTTTAAAATTAATAGGGAGTGATATACATATCTTAAAGATGTCGGACTACAAAGTATTTTAAAATCGTATTTATTAAATAAATTTTTTTTTGGGTCGCCATATTTATCATTTAACATGCAAAAATTAAGTATTTTTTCTTGTTTTATATGAGAAAATTCTTGCAATATTAAACCGAAGTATTGTTCTCCGTGAGATATTGAAACATGTTCTAATATTCCACAATATTTATTATCATTTTTAAAAGGAAATAATTGAATATTTGATGTTTCATTTTCTTTTAAAAAATCCAAATAGTTATTATACATAATATAATATAACTATATTATGTATCTTTAAATTATAAATTAAATATTACACATACAAAATCTTTCTGCACATTTCTCAACACTCAAATTTTCTAAAATAAACTGCCTTGGTTTGTATGTATCTAATTTATTTATAAATATATCAAATGTTTTTTCAAAATCTTCTTTCTCATAAAAATAATCTCCGCATGTTTCATCCCAATAAGGTATCGTACTACAAGGTATATCAGAATAATTCCCTCCATATTCTTGAGACATATATTTTGTATTCCAAACTAACAGGGGAACATTACAAGATAATGCCTCTTGAATAGCAAATCCTTGACTCTCGTGAGCATCTAATATAATTCCATATTTACTTTCTTGCAAATAGTTAATATATTCTGTTTCATCATATCTTTTTACATAATCAAATATTTTATATTCTATATTTTTTTTATTCAAATATTTTATTATAAATTCAAGTTCTTCCGGTTGTCTTCTTTTAAAATAAATAAATACTTTATTGCAAATTTTATTTAAATTAATAAATTTATTTATATCCACTGGAAATGATAATGTTTCTATGGGTAAAATTTTATCTGCTCCCATATTCTTCCATACATCAGTTGCCCATTTACTAGGTTGTATATATACAGCATTATCATATTTATTATTTATTAAATTCATTTTATGATCAGGAAATACTGAAAAATGTGGTCCAAATATAAATTTTTTATTTGGATATTTACTTACATCTATTGGTAACCCAGGCGAAAATATTATATCAAAATTAATAATATCTTGTTCTGTTCCATATTTATAATTCCATTTCAAATATGACAATATTTTCTCAATACCTATTTTATTTTTATGATGTAGTGAAGAATTTATTATTAAAAAATTTGGTATCTTTTCTTTATTATAAACATTTATCCACGTATTGGGTAATAAATCATCCATTTTTTTATTTCCTTGACTTGGTCCAAACCAATTATTAGGATCAGGATGACATATTATTTTACTTGAATTTTTATTAAAATAAGCACCCCACCAACTAAAACTACTATTTGCTATTATGTTATGTTGACAAAGAGACATTAATAGTATCTGTTCATAATCAACTATTTTGGTATTAATTGGTATAAAATTAATATTCTCTAATTCTGTTTCCAACTTTATTCCTTTTATATTTTCATTTACTTGTTCATAATCTTGTTCTTCATAAAAATATAATATTTTCCAATTATTTCTCTCTGTAACTTTTATTATATATTTAATAGCTTTTACATAATATTCTACTTTTGTTAATGGATGATGTTGCTGCAGATTTTTATAATCTCCAATTCTAAAATGGAGAGAAATAATATTTTCAAAGTCATAATCACTATATTTTTTTTTAATACTTTCTTGCTGTTCGCGTAATCTAATAAATTTAATTATTTGTTCATAATTTTCATTAAAATATTTGTATGATTGAAAGTATCCAACAAACGTGAACTGTTTATTTATTTGATTAAATGATAATAATTCATTATAATGAAAATATTGCTCTTTATATATTCCATTTGGTATTTTTTCATTATTATCTCTTACAAATGGTTTTAACGATTTAAAAAAATTATCCCAATAAAATGGTCTGTCTATTCTTTCTTGGGTTTTATTTTGAAAATAAAAAGGTATTTTATATTTTAAACAATAAGAAATTAAATTAAATATTTGAAATAATTGATTTCCTAATCCTCCCATTATATGTGTTGTTATCATATTTATATAATTAAAAATAATATAAATTTATATTATTTTTAATTAATATTGTTTTCATTTATTATTATTATATAACATATCAACAATTAATTTATCCAAATCATATTTTCTTTTCCAACCTAATTTTGTTTCTGCTTTTGTTGCATCTCCCAATAATAACTCAACTTCACAAGGTCTAAAATATTTTTCATCTATCTTTACCAATACTCTTTGTGTTCTTTTATCTATTCCCACTTCATTAATACCTTCCCCTTCCCATACAATTTCTTTACCTACCTTTGCAAAACTTCTTTCTATAAAATCTCTTACGGTATAGGTTTCACCAGTTGCTAATACATAATCATCCGGTTTCTCTTGTTGAAGCATTAACCACATTCCATAAACATAGTCCTTTGAATGACCCCAATCACGTTTACTATTAATGTTTCCCAATGTCAAAATGTAATCATTTATATTTTCTTTTTCTTGTTCTACAATCTTCTTCACCCCATTCACTATTTTCATTGTAACAAAATTCGCCGGCCTTCTTGGGCTCTCGTGATTAAAAAGTATTCCGTTGCTAGCAAATAATCCATAACCCTCGCGATAATTTTTTACCAAGAAATGACTATAAACTTTTGCACAAGCGTAAGGTGATTGTGGATTAAAAGGAGTTGTTTCTTTTTGTGGCGTTTCCAATACTGCGCCATACATTTCACTTGTACCAGCTTGATAAAATTTGGTTTTCTTTTGAATATCCTCGGGTAATGTACGAATTGCCTCCAACACTTTCAATGTTCCTAATCCATCTATTAATGATGTATATTCGGGAATTTCAAATGATATTTGAACGTGACTTTGAGCAGCTAAATTATATATTTCAAATACTTCAAACCCTTCATTCTCTCTTGTTATTTTTGTAATATAACTTGTTAATGATGAACCATCAGACATATCACCATATTCAAGATGTATTTTATCTCTAATATGGTCTAATCTTGTATGCGAAAATAATAATGACGTACGTCTTACTATACCATATACCTTATAACCCTTTTCTATTAATAATTCTGCCAAATAAGAACCATCTTGTCCAGTTATTCCAGTTATAAATGCTAGTTTTACCATATTTATACTAATTAATATTTAATATTTAAATCATTACCAACATTAAAAAATAGAATACTTGTAATTGTATATTTATACATTTACTTGTGTACTATTTGCTCCGTAAATCCTTTCGGTTGTTCATCAGGTTCATATTCATATTTTAAATGAAATTTATCAAATACCGAATATCCCGTTTCATCATCTTCTTCATCAAATTCTAGTTCCTTTTTACTATGATTTACCTTTCCACCATATTCACTTATACGTTTTTTCCATAAAGGACACTCATACGCATAATATAACCAATTATAATTGTATTTTTTCGCCAAATCATCATTCGCATCATTTGTTAATTTATTCACGTAAATTACATTAAACCTTCTATTATTGCGTATCATAAAACGTGGCAAGCATGTACTATTATTATAATTTTGCATCATTTTATCTAATACACAACTTTCCATTTTTTCCCTTTTTACATTTTTTTTTGTTAACCCCGCTATCTCATCTGTTTTTAACAACGATTTTAAAATATCATATACTAATTTATGATGTTCATTTGTATAGTATTTTAAATGGCTTGACCTTTCTATTTTTATTATATCACTTTTTTCTATCAATTCATAAATATCATCTATTGTATATTTTTTGTTTTTATTATTTCGTAAATTGTAGGATAGGATAATAATATTCGTCAAATTAACTTTGTGTAATGAATAAATAAAGGATTTCACTTCTTTGTTATAACGGTTCAACCATTCTGGTTTTTTACCACGATATATAGTTATTTTTTTGTCATTTGTTCTTATACAATTCATATAATTATGAATAACCATATTGGATTTTGAAAAGTACATTTTTTCTGCGATTTTAATCAATATGTTATCTTTTGTTTTCATCTTTTTACTTTGGTAACTTTTTAACCATTTATCATAATTGTTTTCTATAAATGATATTATCTTTCTATCATCATCAATTAACAATATAAAATCATAATATATTTCAAATAATATTTGAAATGTATATTCTTCATAACCGCTATAATATAACTCACAACACCAATATATAAATTCTTCATATGACAGTTTTTCTATAAAACGTATGCGTATACTATTAATTACACCTTCCTTGGGATATAATAGACGAGTGAAGACTAAATCTTCCATTTTTCTTATTCGTGTAATTTAATATAATATCGTTATGATTTTTCAATTTTTATTTAAATATTAGTATATAAAATACTGTATGTGTGGAATTATTGGTTATATTAGTTTATACAATTGTTGCAATTATATATTATTAAATGGATTAAAGCAATTGCAAAATAGAGGATATGACTCTGCCGGGATAACATCCATAGATACATCAGGTAATATTACTACCACAAAATACGCATCGCAAGAAAATAAATGTTCGCTTGATATGATTGAACATAACATTAAGCATCATACATCAAATATAGGCATTGGACATACGCGTTGGGCTACTCACGGTGGCAAAACTGACGAAAATTCACACCCACACAATTGTATGAATAATATATTTACAATTGTTCATAATGGTATTATTGAAAACTATTCTTCATTAAAAAAAATTTTAATAAGTAAAGGGTTTATATTCAAATCTCAAACAGATACAGAAGTCATATCTAATCTTTTACTTGATAATTATAACACTAACCAAAATATAAGTGTTGAAGAAATAATTAATGAAACGTGTAGAATGTTAGAAGGAACTTGGGCACTTGTTATTATGTGCAGTTTAACGCCAAACAAATTATATACTACCCGTAAAGGCAGTCCAATTCTTATATCATGCAATAAAACCGATGCTTATATTGTTTCAGAACAATCCGCATTTTGTGGGGAAACAAAAGAGTATTTTACATTAAAAAGTAATGATATTGTTACTATTGAAATACAAAATAATGAAATAATTACTAAATCATTTAATAATTCTAATATTGGTTTATCTAATACTATCAAAACAATATTTTCAACAAATGAACTCTCATTTAAACCATATAATTGCTGGTTGGAAAAAGAAATATATGAACAGGTTGGTTCATCACTTAGAGCTATCAGCTTGGGGGGTAGGTTACTTTCTAATAAACAAGTTAAATTAGGTGGTCTTGAACCATTTAGTGATACATTAAAAAACACCGAACACATTATATTATTAGGATGTGGAACATCTTACCACGCGTGTTTAATGGGATTTAATTATTTCAGACAAAATACAAACTTTTCATCCATCCAATGTATTGATGGTGCGGAATTTGATAGTTCATATATATCTAATACGGGGAAAACTACTATTATTCTTCTTAGTCAATCTGGTGAAACTCGCGATTTGTATAGATGTATTGACATTGGAAAAAAAAATAATTGCTTCCTTGTTGGGGTTGTTAACGTTGTTGATTCACAAATAGCGAGAAAAGTTGATTGTGGGGTTTATCTTAATGCGGGGAGGGAAGTATCTGTTGCATCTACTAAATCTTTTACATCACAAGTGATTATACTTCAACTTATGAGTGTATGGTTTGCACAAAAACAAAATAAAATAAACCATTCCAAATTATTAGAAGATTTACGAAATTTTTCATACAATATACACGATTTATTTCACAGCAATGAAAAAAATAAAATAAATGATTGGGCAAAATATTTCAAGGATTTTAATAGTTGCTTTCTAATTGGTAAAGGAAACACTATCCCAATTACACACGAAGGCGCTTTGAAAATTAAAGAGATTACATATATACACGCAGAAGGATATAGTGCAAGTGGGTTAAAACACGGACCGTTAGCGTTAATTGAAAATGGTTTCCCGGTTATTTTATTTATTGCAGATGATGAAAATGTTAGCAAAATGATTAGTGCGTATGAAGAACTCTATGCGAGGGGTGCTAAGTTATTTTGCATTTCCAATTCTTCGCAATTCATTACCTATATTTCGGGTCGGGATGAATATGATAATAATTGTTTAATATCACTTAGTTATGAAACCGATAACATTCATTTAATAATGAATATATGTACTCAATTACTTGCATATTATATTTGTATTGAAAAAGGGTTAAGTCCAGATAAACCTAGAAATTTAGCAAAGGTTGTTACAGTTGAATGAATTAGAATTTAGAAAGTGCTTAAATATAACTGCAATAATTCATATAGAAGATGAAAATTGAAAATGAAATAAAATTGGATTTTAACGACGTACTTATTCGTCCTAAGCGGTCGACAATGTCTTCACGTTCAGAAGTGAACCTTGAAAGAACTTTCGCATTCCCCAATAGTAAACAAACTTGGACGGGTGTGCCTATTATTGCTGCCAATATGGATACAATTGGTACGTATGATGTTTATAAAATTTTATCGCAACATAAAATTATCACGGCATTCCATAAATTTTATACACCTGATGACTTCAATCTGATGTCACTACGCACACAAGGTCTAGACCCCGACTTTTTTATGATTTCTACCGGTATTAATGATGCCGATTTTGAACGGTTAGGTAATATTATTGAAACTCTAAAAAATGCCGATAACAGGGTCGATGTCAAATTTATTTGCATTGATGTTGCAAATGGATATATGAATAAACTGTGTGACTTTTGTCTTAAAGTCCGCGATGCGTTTCCAAATAAAATTATTGTTGCTGGGAATGTAGTTTCTCGTGAGATTACCGAAGACCTAATCCTTCGCGGGAAAGTTGATATTGTTAAGGTTGGAATTGGACCAGGAAGTGCCTGTTTAACGCGTTCTAAAACAGGAATTGGTATGCCACAACTATCCGCTATTGATGAATGTAGCGATGCATCACACGGGGTAAATGGATTTATTGTTGGAGATGGCGGAATTACGTGCCCGGGTGATGTGTCAAAAGGATTTGGCGCAGGTGCTGACTTTATTATGATTGGCGGTCAATTTGCAGGACACGACGAAAACCCGGGAGAAATTATTGAGGAAAATGGTATTCAATACAAATTATTCTACGGTATGAGTAGTGATACAGCAATGAAAACACATTATGGAAAAGTTGCCAAGTATCGTTCATCAGAGGGCAGAACAATTAAACTTAAATATAAAGGACCATTGGAACAAACTGTTCTTGATTATTTGGGCGGTATTAGAAGTACTTGTACTTATATAAATGCAAAAAGAATTAAGGACATTCCAAAATGTTGCACTTTTGTGCGCGTGAATAGGCAATTAAATACAGTTTATGTGTAGTTTTAGACACGATAATAAATATATATTTTATATTAAATATTAATATTTTATATTTTATATATTATATATTTATGGCTGGTAGAATGATGGTTCTATCATACTTTGCATTAGTTAGTTCTATACTGTATTGTGCGAAATCAACCAATATAATTAGTGATAAAACAATAAAGGAGGCGTTACTTGTACTCTGATTTTCTTATGTAATTCTTATGTAAT
>Ga0209335_10003466_pt1 | contig 15678 bp, 4 predicted proteins | sample COG_09_FD_184753 | JGI IMG/M metagenome (GOLD analysis project Ga0209335, IMG submission 184753) | Pelagic Microbial community sample from North Sea - COGITO 998_met_09 (SPAdes) (version 2) | ecosystem: Environmental > Aquatic > Marine > Neritic zone/Coastal water | place: Helgoland, sampling...
AGGCCAATCCCTTGAGCCCGGCGCACGATCTCGGTGAAGGAAGTTTTCATCAGATCGTGCGGCGAGATGTTGAGGTGCAGCTTTATCTGCGGTTGCAGGCCGGTGAAAAACACAAAGGCGAAGTGGTTTTCACTCAAGGTCGAGAGGAACGGGTGATTGACTAGATCTTCTGTAGTGGAAAACAATCAGTCAACTGTGGGATAGAACTTTGCAGGGTAGCGCGCAAAGCGCATCATGCCGGGTGTCAAGCGTTCACGCATTGCCTCCGAGGCCGCAGAGTGCGTGTCCCTTAACCCGCTTCGACTCATCTCGTTTCGAATGCTGGCCAGTGACCTCGTTCCTGGCACCGCGTGTCCTATCTAGCGTACAGAGCGACCCCTGTCCAGCGTGACACAGACCATGGGGGAGCGGCGTGTTTATTCAGCGCGCAGGCCGTTGGGTTGGGCTTAGCAACACTTAGCACTTCACCAAGCGCCGCGCCATCCAATATCCCGCTAAGTACGTGCTTAGCTTGGCAAGGAGACGGTGAGCGAGGCGATCGTGAGCTGTCTGAGTGGACGCCGCCTGCCCCGCCCGCAGGAATCCCCTTCACATGCCGCCCCCCATGCACTCTCGCGACTGAAACAACTGTATTGTTGCAGACTGGCGAAGGAGCTCGGGGTAATGAAAAACCTGGACGGCTGGAACGAGATGGAAATCAGCGGGTTGTCGTGGGAGACTGCGATCGCGACTGGGATCCCTGGGCCCAGGGCCGCACGCCTGTGCAGTCGAATCAGGGCACTGGAGCGGGAGGAAGTGTACTTGCGAGATTTGAACCAGCAGCTGTGGACGGCGGCGCGCGCAGGGACGCGTCTTGTACGGGGCCTGCTCTTCACGCGGCGCGAGTCACTTGTGGACGAGGTCGACCGCCTACTGCGCGCGGGCGCCGACATCAACTCCGCTGATGCCTATGGGGACACGGCTTTGCATGCAGCTTCGGCGAAAGGCCATGCCGACATCGTCGTGCGGCTGTTGCAGGGGGGTGCGGACGTGATGGCGCGGAACGACAGTGGAAAGCAGCCTGATTGCCTGACGTTCCAGCCGCTAATCGCCGTGGCAGGCAGCGGGCCGGACGAGGTCATACACGCGCTACTCAAGCGGGGCGCCAGTGTGAAGGACGTGGACTCCAAGGGTCATTCTGCGATGCACCTAGCCGCGAAGAGCGGCCGTGTCAACATCGTCATGCTCCTACACGAAAAAGGCTGCCCGCTTGACGAGCACGACTTCCGCGGGCGGACCCCGCTACACTTTGCAGCGTCAGAGGGACACGATGTGTGCACGGCGATGCTAATCGAGAAGGGTGCAAATATCAACTCAAAGACACATGCTGGGACGACAGCGCTCCACTGGGTTGCGGTGCTCGGTAACCAGAAGATCGCGAAGGTGCTCATCGACGCCGGGGCAGACGTGAACGCGCGCAACAACGACGGTTACACGCCGCTCGACCGTGCCAAAGACGAAGGAATGCAGCTGCTGCTCATAGAGCGGGGTGGTATCTCCTCGCTGGGGTTCTGGTCCCTCCGTTCCTGATCCGCTTTGGTCACGTCAGCAGCCGAAGGGAGCAAAGGTGCGGCGGGGGAGGAAGGGTTCGCCATGTGCCTTGGCCCACCTTTAGTCCCGGTATTCTGGAGCTGGCCCATAATTCACCGTATCGTTGACCCCCATGGCCTCACGGCTAGTGGTTCAGTCTGTGAAATTCCTTGAAAATACAGTGAAGGACTGTGTAAGGTGACACGGAATGCGCCACAAGAATTTTGGTTTAGTCATTAACGTGGGTTTAGCTTTACCAGTATTTATCGAGCCCCAAATCGGCTCATCGTGGCCGTCGACTGCATCTGTGCTGCCGTTGATCTGGTCCGGAAGAGAGGGAACAGAAGGCATTTTACTGAGGATGTCACATCAAGCTCTTGAGCACGACGAAGCGCGTTTGCCTTCGCCGGCAAGTCGAAGGTCTGAGGGTCTGGTCCAGTGAATAAATTTTTCTCCTTTGCATTGGCTCTCGGCTGCGCGCTTCCGTGCAGTCGCACTGCATGAAGTGGTGGGGAAAAGCGAGCTGCAGTCTCCTCTTCCTGGAAAATGACCAGGGTCACGAACGAAGATGAAGGAGAGGACGATAGAGAGCTCAAAGCGAAGGGAGCAGCGGAAAACAAGATGCTGACGATGAGAGCCACAAATGAGAGGAGAAAAAGGAGCCCGATGCGGAGAAGGGGAGTGGAGACACGTGAGCCAAACCGAAAGGTATGGACGAGCTCAAGGTATCAACCACTGCACTAGCCTCAGGACGAGACGACAGTGTAGATCGGCAGACCGCCGCTAGGGGCAAAGCGCGAGCGATGCACTTGAGCGTGTGCTGCACCAAATTGTATTCGCGATGGATTTCTCACGCTTCCGAGTCCCTTTAGAGGATCTCATGCACGAGAGTTGCGTCTACCTAAGCGCTCGTCTGCGCAGCGAGGAGGGGCCTGCATGTGCGCGGGGCGGGGCCACGGCAGCGCGAAAGCAGCCACCTTGCTAAACGAATTTCCCTTCCCGGTCGAAATCTTCCGCTGCGGCGCCCGCGGCCGTGAGCATCGTCGAAACGTACCCGCTGGGGATCAACGGCTCCACCTTCGCCGGGCTACCCTTGCTCGTGCAGCCGCGGGTGCGCGTGACGGACGTCGGCGGGTCCGTGCCCGCAGCCGCACCGCTCGCGGTCGAGGCGCGCATCGCGCGCGCGCCGCCCGGGCTAGGGACGACGAGCACCTTGCCGGACGCCACGGTGTTGCTCCCGTCTCTGGTAGTCGCTGAAGGTGATCTTCAAGTGCCCCTTGCCGTGCAGCGCGAGGTCTATGGAGACGGCCGCGCCACGCGCGGCGACCGCGGAGGTGAGATGATGCCGCCGAGTAGCCCGGGCTGCCCCGCGACGGCCGCCGTGAGGTTGTACATGTTGTCGGGCGCACCCGTTCGAGGTCCCCTCCTCATTGACCTTGACTGAGTTTCGCGACGCACTGCTCAACGTGCTATTCACTAACGCCATCGACTGTCATATTACTGTGTTCAAGCAGCACCGTCAGCTGCAACAGAATACATCAAGTGCATGGCTCTATCCTCCCCTTCCCAACGCCTTGATGTAAGTGACTGCAGTGGATGTGCAGAAAAGTTCCCCATCTCCCTTTTCAATGCCAAATTGTCACAATTCTTTTGCGTCTTCAATACGCGAGGGCAAGAAAGAGCGCCACACCACGCTTAATCCAGTGGGCGGGCGGGTAGTTAGTGGGGATCTCAAATGTCATGACAAAATTGGTTGAGTGCCCGGTTGTAGAGAGCACGCCCTTGCGAGTCAGGATTTTGTAGCACGGGCACATGAGCGTGACCTTCGAGTCAGGCTTCTGACGATGCATCACCGGGCAGAGGTAAACAGGCACATACGACGTGAAGAGCTCCTTGGGGCGCGACTCGACTAGAGAAGTTCTCTCCACATCCCAGCGTGCACCCTCAAGAAAGCAGCCCCAGATAATGCATCCATCTGTGACGCGCTCTGTGATTTCTGTGTGCTTCACCGCTTGGTTGCGGAAGTCAAATGACACCGTATCGATGCCCACTTGCTTTGCGCGAGCGTAATTCTGCAGAGTACCCGTGAGGAAAGCCTGTGGAAAAAAAAATCCGGAGATCCAGAAGGTAACTGGAACTCCGTTGTCGATCCAGTTCTGGACGAACGCGCAGCGCTTTCCGAGATCCTCTTGCCACAGCACTAGCGACTTGAGAGAAGGGTATGCTTTGCTGTCCCACACTGAAGGCACCTGATTGTTGAAAAGGTTGGTGGCGAGGGTATCAAGTTCTGAGGACATAACCACGATCCCTTTGAGCGCCTTTCGCACCAGTGCGAGGGTCGAATGCATCAACACAAGCAACTTGTTGTAGCGTAGACACTCTTGCTGCAGCACTGTGTTAAGTGACTGCTCGTACATGACTGGGTATGCTGTCTGGATGTCAAGCATCAGCCAAGGCTGTGGAGTCTTTTCGAGCAAAGTTTCGGCAGTCTTCCCAATAATATCCTCCCGTGAGAGACCAGCGCCCGTAGAAACGCGCGGTTGCAACATGAGTACAGACTCAAACAGAATCTTTACCTCATTCTGGGCACACGTGATGTCAGCATTCTCATGCAAACCGAATGCCTCTGGATGTGGTTTTATTGGCCATTTTTTCAAAACGTCGAGATACTCAGCATGTGTTCCGACCGGTGGCTGCACGTACAAGTCGTCTGCCGAGTAGTGGTAGCCCGGCTCCATGGCGGCCGGGCACACATACTCTTCAAGAAGCGTGTTCATGCAGCGGCGGTCCCAGTCGTCGGTTATGCGTCCGCCATAATTGACGTCCCCAGAAAGCTCCACAATGACTTTATATGGCACTGTGTCGTACTTCTCTAGGAACACGCGGAGCTGTTTTACGCAGCAGTCGCGGTCCGAGTTGGAGAAGTCATACGCAATATTCCAGCCGAGAGGGCCAAACTTGCGGCGTTCCTGCATGACTGCGTGGAACCAGCAGAGGGAGAAACAGAGCTTCTTGAACGATTCTACCTGCTTGCACTCTGAGAAAAAGTTTTCAGAGAATTCTATGAATGAGCCCGTCACGTTCGCCTTCAGACCCTTGGGTGGTTCCAGCGTCATTTTCACAGCGTTCTGCAGGACCGCAACCGGGAATTTCGGGGAGGGCATAGCTGTGAGCCAGAGACGGAAATCCGGATGCAGCACTGAGGGGTCGAAAGCCTCGATGAGAATCTCCATCCTCGGCATCCACGAGACGGCAAGATGGCAGTTTTGCAGGAGCAGCCATGCGCCAGCCTTCGACGCCAGGGTGAGCTTACGCTCTGCGATAGGCCCCTGTCCCTGTCCCAGCGAAATGGAGTCGAGACGGTCCTGGAACCCCATTTCCTCAGCGAAAGCGATCCATGCCATGGTTGGATCCACGCCAGAAGAAAGCACGAAGATTAATGGGACAACCGGCGAGGAGTCCTCGAACGCTAGCGCGAGGCTGAAGGCTGGCGGCTCGATGAATTTGACGTTCATTTCGGCCGTCACAAAAGCCATGATGCCATCTTGCATCTTGTCCTGCCGCATACAACGCAGTACGAGAAGCTTCTGCAGCAAGTCAAGTTTGTCGTTCCATTCGCCGGGAAGCACGTCCCTGTAACATGTCGGTGAGTCGAAGTACGTGCGCCAGGTCGCAACGTTGCACGTAAAGTCTTGGTCGAAATCCTCAAATGTCTTGAGCTTGGCAAGGTCCGAAACATCGAGCCACGACGAGTCTATGAGCCAGTCACGTGCCGGATTCGGGAGCGCTGTGTCGGGTGATGTGGCGCCAGCTAGCAAGAAGCGCCACTCCTGAGGATCGATGCGATTGTCACCCTGCATCAAATTGATGCACAACGTGAAGCTGAAGAGCAATTTGTCCTTCTCAAAGAGTCCACGACAAATATTCTTGTACAGTGAGTATGTAAAAAACTCGTTGATATTGTCGCAGCGCTGCGCAACATCGTCCGCGGGTGCTGAATTATCGAGGCTCGCGTCAAATAGCGCGATAAACCACTGGAGTGAATACTGGTACATGGAATCGACAAGACCAAGGTCCGACGCGCAGAAAAACAGAAGCGATCCGCGGAATGCCGCGGGACGGTATTTTTCGCGCGTCTCGTCGATTTCCTGCTCCGTTGTTTCAGCCTCTGCGACCTTCAATGTGATCTCATTCGACGTGTTCTTTGCTTCTCCGAGAACCACGATGACGTTTTCATCCGCCAGGATATCGCCCTCGCTCTCTGCGAGAAGCTTTAGGATCTTGTCCTCGAGCTCTCTCTGCGTGCCCCGCATATCAGCCATTGAGACCACAAGTTGATTTTTTGCCTCCTGGAGATCCGGCCGCTCCTTACCCACTACAAGCCCCAAAATCTGGTCCTCTAGTCCTGATTGATTCACTGTGAAGTTAAGCAGTGTAATCTTAACGCAGGCCTCTGGCGAGTAGTGCGGATTCGGTAGCCTGGAGGTTATGAAGAAGTTGAAGTCAGCATGGTATGCGATGGTCTCATCGCCTATTTTGATCATTTCTGATCCACCCTGCCTGAAGGTCTGCTTCGCAAGAACAGGCTCTAGCGAGGGGTCGAGCTCCTCGCCCACATTTTCGAGCAGAATAGGCTTGCCAAATCGCACAGCGTTGACAAGAGAGCGCAAAAATTCTTTTTCTGTGAGTTTGATCACCTCCATGCTGCCCTTGTACATGTTCTTCAGCCACTTATTGGCTTGTCCCTGCGGATCGATCATGAGCGACCAGCGCCGCGATTTCGACAGGATGATTGCGTTCTCGGTCGAGATCGCATCCGTCGGTAGGCCCGCGATATTCCACGCGCGGATCTTGACTGCGTCAGAGAGAGTCTTGCGCACGCCTGCACCCTTGGTAGAGGGGATACTGTATGTCTTCAGGTTCTGGCACCAATCATTCTCCTGCTTGTTGCGATAAACGGACGTGAAAGCACCAAGGTAGGCTATTCCACCAGCTGCGATGATCACGTCGCCGACAACATTGATCATGGAGGCCTCAAGATCTTCTACCGTCTTCTGCCAGCGCACTTTCTCGCCACCAAGCCCACCAAGGAGACGGTCTGCGCGATCGAGCTTCACGTTACAATCCTCAGCCTTTTTGGCAAGCTCCTGCTTCTTTTTGATAGCTGCGTCGAAGTCTGCATTCAATGCATCAAGTCGGTCCGTGACCTCCTTCAGTTGCGCCTGCAACTTCGACACCTTCTCCTCCACCACCTTGAGCTCTTCCATTGCTGCAGCAAGTGCTACACGCTTCGGCTCAACGTCAAGAGCCACGTAGTGGTAGGTGTGCATCGCACGCGTCCACTGACACATCGCGGTGCAAGCCGAAGACACAGACTGGATCTTTACAGGCTGGAAATCCGGGTTGTCAATAAATTGCTGAATTTTTTTTATTACCCTGTCGGAAATGTTGTCCTTGTCATACTCAAACATTTTGTCAAGCGTACCGCGCGCGTCTCCCAGCAGTTTCTTTCCAGGCTGCCAGTAGTCATCCACTTTCTTACCTGCTTCGCCAACCTTCGTTGGCGCGATATTGAACATAACGCACAGTGCCTCGATCACGAGCTTCACCAGCAACGGAGGATTAGAGTATTTGGCAACCTCTGAAATGTCAGAGAGCTTGAGGTTCTTCAGGCATGCCACTGCAGCATCCAGCGCAGGAAGCGCCTCCGCTAGGCCAGCCTCAGCGCTGTCCTTGATCTCTTTGCACTCCGCCGCCTTTTTGCTCGCAGCTCCCTCCTCGACCGAGACGATGTGCTTTGTTTCGTCTGCGGCTAGCTTGTCCCTCTCAATTTTTACCATCAGCTCGTCAACCTCGATTGCTGTCCTCTCAAGCACAGGCTGAAGTTCCGTGAGCTCAACCTTCATCACACCGACATCTTTTTCTGTGGAGTCAAGCTTGTCCAGTCCAATAGTCAAGCGCCGCTTTGCACTTCCAATCTCGTCGCGCTTCTCCGCGAGCACTTTGCGGAACGTCGAAAGGAGCTCGAGATACGACGTCGGCGTCACGTAGTTGTAACGCCTCAGCTCCTCCTTGTAGCGGATCGACGTCATTTCGACACCCTTGTGAATGTCACCGCACATGGACACGATGCCCTCCTTAGTTTGGTCATCAAGCGATCCAACATCAGCGAAAACCTCGTTTGCAACGCCACGAAGCGCCTCGACTGGCCACTCGGAAAACCAGTTGATGGTGCAGCAAGTGACAAGCGAGGGGAAATTGCGCAGCCGGGCCTGGAAGGCAATACCAACTGGCGAAAATGCCAGCACAATATGCAGCTTACTCTGTACACGGGCAAGAAAACGCTCATACATACTGTGCTTCGTGAGTGGCAAGCCTTCTGCCTGGCAGATCGGGCGCATCGCGAGTGTGATCTGGTCCTGATCGGCCATATCAAAGATGTTCGGCACCTCGCCAGAGTTGAGCACGCCATTGATGTCCTCGAGAAAGGACTCGAGCACAATCTGCGAATCAGTGAAAAGGAAGACAGTCTCCTTGCCTTCCATGCCGGCCCGCAGCAGCACCTTCTTCACATCCTCTCGCCACTCCACATTCCCGTATCCCTTTGTTATTTCGATCGAGATGCAATCCATTTTCGCCACGAACGAGGCCAAACGTGTGAGCGACTGCCGTCCTGAGCCACCAACACCGAGAAGCAGTGCATTGCCCTTTGGTTGGCGGAGAATGCGTGAAATTCGTGAAACATGTTCAATCGCGTCCATGAACATCACAAGCTTCATCGGCTTGTTTGTCTGCGCGTTGTACTCGTCAAGGTAAGACTCCACGACTTTGCGGAGCGCAATGTGATCTACGATCTCGCAATATGGCGCAGGATCAGAGTCCGGGACCATGTAGTGCCCAAAGAGTACGCGCTGCAGTGGTACCACGGCGTCCCACTGCACTTTGAATGCAAAATCGAAGAGGCTCCTGAGTAGCTTGTTGAACCATAGGCGGTCTTGATCGTCCGCAAGCCGATCGCGGAAGACGCGCGTGCACTCGTGTGCCCACAGCCGCATGACCATCTGGCTGTCGTCTCCGATCCTTTTTGCGTCCGCCATCATCAGGCCCTGAAATATCTTGGCAAGGTCCCGCAAATTGAAGGTGTAGTGCGACTTGGTGGGAGTCGGCAGCAGCTCTTTCAGGCACTTCTGGTAGACCTCTATAGAAGCTTCACAAAGCGGGTCTACCATCGTCTTCAATGGCGCGGGAAAGAACATCTCAATGTGTGCCGTGAAGATCTTGGAAAATACCATCTTCATCGAAGTTTCAGAAAGCTCGGGGAACGCGATGTGATTGAAGTGCCGGAGAAATCGATTCGTCACCGGCTGGCGCCCGCCACCCGGTGGTCCCATCGCACCAATGTAGCATACGTCAATAATTGTTTTCTTCTGGTGGGTCTTGCGATCATACCAACCCTGATGATCCATCCACTGGCGCAGGATTTCGATAGGTGGCTGCGCAAAGTATACCTCCCGAAGCGGCATGTTCATATCGTCGACGAAGATTGTGAATCGCTTACCGGCTGGCGGACCGTACACGCCCTTACGACGCTTGTCCATCTTGGCGTCAAGAATATCCTGCGTCTGATTTGCCGACGTTTGCGCTGAAAAGGTAAGAAAGATGGGCGAGTACACCACTTCGTCCATGCCGTGCATAAGCTTCTGCTTGATAGTCAGCGTCTTAGACGTGCCCGTTGGACCGATACAGAGCACGTGGTTGAGCTGCTGCATAATGTGCTCAATTAGAAACGCGTAGCTGATCGAGTCTGGAGTCTGAACAATCAGGTCCGAGAACTCCTTTTTGGCATCGATCGGCATGATGGTGATCGTGTCGAGCCAGCCGCACCACTTCATGTCGACGACGTCATACTTCTGCTCGAAGATGGTCGGCTTGAAGGGAATAGCCTTCTTTCCCTTGATCCACTCGTCGAATTTCGAGCGGCTCTGCGAGTCACAGGCGCCTGCGATTCCCCATGTGAGTGAAAAGAGGAGTATCGGCTCGATGTTAAACTTGAGCGCATCGATCCGATCCTTCTGGATTTCTTCGCCGTCTCGCGAAACATACTCAATCAAAAAGCCGTCGATGAGATTTAGTACAGAACGCCACAGATTCGGCTCGACTGTTTTGACATATTCCCGCAAGTTGCGCTTGTGGAAGTCTATCGCCTCGTCCAGGAGTGCATCAAAAAGCTTCAGCAGCTGCTGTTTGTGACATTCGACTGCGGGTGGCAATGTCTGCAGCCATGACGTGACAACAGCTGCGCTGCCGACCGAAGTTGACGGCTCGAGGTAGATGATACCCACACGGCTGACGGTGGCTGGAGATGCAACCGAGAGATCTTCCACTTCAAACACCATCCGCATCCAATGTGTCATTGTAATGATCTCACCCGAGACTAGGCAAAGTTTCTTGTTCTCGTCCAGGACCGTATTCATGGACTCGATCCAGAGCGCATCAACAGGACCGTCAAAGACGACCCATTTCTGCTTTTCTGTGGTATCGTACACTGCCTCGCGAAAGAGCTTGCAGAGGATACCGTCTGCCCACTCGTGCGTCGCGTCGTCAAACGAGCCGTAGAGTTGTCCCATCGTGATCGACTTTGGATTCATGATCAGCTGCCGCACTTCGTGGTATTCATTACGGTCCCTCTTGAGCTTGGTTAATGTATTGGCAAGCATGTTTTTCACACACGTTTTCCCGCCGCCCGTCGGTCCGACTGTCATGAGGCCGTGGCGGAGAATTGTCACGTCAAAGAGTTGGATGGCCTTCTGCATGAACGTGGGCACAGTCTGTAGGCCCATATGTTCAGTGCAGATTTCCATCATCTCCATCAGGGAGCCGTATTCAGGCTCTGGAAGTCTGACTCCTGGAAAAAGATCTGAGATGATACCCGTGAAGAGCACGATGTCATCGGTCAGAAACTTTGGTAAATTCGAGTCTTTCAGGGCACGGAGCATGAGAATCGCCTCGTCCGCGTCGGGCGTCTTGCGTTTGTTCAGACCCGCGGCGGAAATTACAGTATTCACCGCGCGCATGCCGAAGTCGTAGTGATCCTGCGCAGAGAGCTGTTCCGAAGAAAGCTTAAAGCAGTTTACCATTTTTTCGGCGAGCTCCCTGGGACGCTCAAAGCCAAACGAGAAGAGCCGGATCTCGCCGATCAGCGCATAGTTCGGAACCATGCACGCGACTGGGCGAAAGAGCACCTTCAGATTGTCAGGTAGCTCTGTGCGGCCTGCATAACCTGGATTCATCGTAATGAAAGATGCGTTCTCGGGATTCAGAGAGATTTCGACGCCCTCGAACCAGAAACGCTCGAGTTTATTGATGATTGCCTGATTGATGGTTAGCAGCTGCTGCGCAATGACCGAGAGTACTTCAATGTTGATGCGATTGAACTCGTCGAAGCACGCCCACGCGCCGCACATCGCGAGTCCTTTGAAAAACTTACCGACCATAATGTAGTCCATCCCTTCTTGGCAGTTGAAAACGATACACTGCTTCGCCATCGCCTTGGCCAGGTCTTTGGTGGTCTCCGTCTTGCCAGTCCCAGCCGGCCCGGCAGGTGCCCCACCAAGTGCCATGCCGAGAGCACCAGTAAGCGTGAGGTAGATTCTATCAGTCAGAGGCGTGACGACAAGGCGCATCGAGTTACCAAGGTACTCGCAGCCGTAACGGAACGAGTTCTCGACCTGCACTAAAAAGGCACCCGCGTTTCCCGAAAAAGCCTCGTCGCTCTCACGCCAATAATAACGTAGTTGTGCAGCCCAGTCAAACTCTGAGACAAGGGCAACGCGCGCCTGCTTCAAGCGCTCGACTACGTCACGCCCATGAACGTCCAGTGTGACAAGTGCAGACAGCGATATTCGCTGCAGGTTCGTCAGCTCTGTGCGCACAAGCGTGGTCACATCCAACAACTGCTGGTGGAGCGTGGCATAGTAGCCCTCGAGGTCATTCCTCACAATTGCCTCCTCTGACTCCCTAGTCCAGTAAATCTGGTCGCACGCAAGCACGATCTGTCCCGGCCATTTGAGGACCCACACTTTGCGATCCACCTCTGTGTAATCGTTCACGGATATTCCGATCTGCGTGTTGATTGACATTCGCATCATGTTTTCCACATCCGTGAGCCAGAACTCAACGTTCCCCTCCGGATAAACCTTGCCGTCCCAAATGACCTGTTCGCCCTCGCCAGAGTACATGCACGTCATGGCGAGGTCGTTCTCGAAGTCGACTCTGTTGATGGCCTCGAAACACTTGCGGAGGTGAGGCTGCACTGCGCGCGGGTCCTTCGTTTGTGACAGAATTTCGAGCAGCTCCTCATTAGAGAGAAAGTAGAATCGTGCAAACGCCTGACGCTTCGTCTCGAGGTAGTCGGAAAGGCCCTTCTGTACCTGTTCCAGCGTATTGTAGGTCTGTGTGAAGACAGCTAGCAGATCAGGGGTCTGCGAAAACTCGAGGCACTTTGGGTTCTCGTGCGCGAGCTGCAAGTACTTCCGCCATTGGCGGTCACAAGCTCGGAACTTTTGGCCCTCTGCTGGAAGCTGCTTCATGATATCGTCGGACGAGAAGATTGGCTCGAGATACATCCAATTACGTTGACAATTGAGCCATTGCTCGATAATCTCCGTCATTAGATTCAGTGTGGTCCCCCATTTCTCAAGGCGCTCTTTATGCGGCTTGTTGAATGGCGAGAAAGACATTGCCTGGGTCATGACAATATTGTCGTCTAATATCTGCTGCACGTCGTCAGAACCCTTCAAAACGTACGAGCCTGTTGTGCGATAGTCAACGATCTCAAATTCCATCTGTGACCATTCTTTCATCATCTTGTCGAGCGCTTCCTCAATAGCATACTCCTTCCCTGCGCTTTCGCACATCTTGGACAGCATCTCCTCGTGATCGATGAGTTTGAGACGATACACGTCATCAAGTGTGTTCAGATTCTGTCCAGGCATCATAGTAAAGTTGAGAGCTGAGGACATCTTATCCCAGTGACGCATGCGCAAACCAGGATTGCGCAGCGCAGTGACGACAGGCATGACTGGCTTGAAGTCGTCGATCCGCCGCATGACCTCCTCGGCGCATGCCTGGCACTCGGGCAGGTCTGCGAAGGCTTTCGCAGCTTTGAAAAGTGCCCGCCAGGTTTCCGTGATGACGCCCTCCATTTGCTCTGGGTCAAGGGAATCGAAGGGATCGTGTAGCCACTTCTTGTGCGACATGAGCCAGTCGTCCGCCGAAACCCAAAGCTGGGAATACGGTTCAAATGATTTCTGAATACGCGAGACGCGGTCGTAATCTGTCCGCTCAAGACCAAAGAGCAACTCGCGGGATTGAAACTTTTTGGATAGATCAGCGAAGTCCTTCAGCTTTTGGAGAAGTCCACGTACCTCCGGGCTGATATTCCTTATTTCATCAAGACGCGAATACTTGTGGAAGCCGTTTACTTCCTGCTCCACCTCATCAAGAGCTTCTTCAAAGTTCATTTGCTCCACCCTCATTTCTTCCTGCTGTCGGTTGCGGTCCTTGACTATCTGCGCCTGTACCTCCACAATTTCCCCTTCGATCTTGCGCGGCCAGCCGTATGCATCCCACTTAGCCTTGAAGTGTTCATCCGACAGCTGGACATTGAAACGATCAAGAACCTTGCCCCGGCAGTCCGATTCAGCATAGCGATCTCAGGATGAGCAGCAAGCACTTTGCAGAGACAGGGAGGCAGGCGGGCAGAGTGGGGGAAGCACACCTCGAACTGCTGCAGGGTGTCGCCAAGGATCGTGCGAACCTCGTCTGTATTTTTCGGAATTTCAGCTATGAAATCCTCGAGTGCCGCCACCTCTTCAATATTTGTCGTCTGAATGTTTAGTCGTTCGTGAACCGAAGAGAAATTTGCAACAACTATCTGGCTCTTACTCGCGGCCTTCTCGGCAATGATCGACATAATCATGCTGATAAGCAAACTGTACTTTTTGAAAAGAAAGACGCTAATAGCTTGAAGCTTGATGTTGAACGTACCCACTTTGATGAATTGTGGCACCCTGTCCTCGACTTGTTTCCTTAGAACGAGGAGTTGCTCGATTTCCAGCTCATCTTGTCCGAGGGTCCCTTCCTTTTCCTCATATGTGCGAACGTACTCGGCGAGGTCAGTGTTGACAAACTCCAGATAGCTGTCGAATTGCCGCATGTAATGACGGAGGGGTTGGCACGCGTGCTTGAGATCAGCAGCCATGCGCTCTCGCATGTTAAGAATGAGAGGGCAGTCTTCCGTAACGCTCTTGACAAATTTCTGTTTGCCAAGGAAGAGGCGGCGCATGATACTCGGCGTAATCTGCGGTACATCGTGCAACATGCGGAGGGCTGCGTCGAAGAGCATAACAGGCTCCGACTCGAATGAGTCGACGGGTGTCGAAAATTTGAATGCACCTGCGACTGGCACGAGCTCCAGAGCGAACAGTGGCGCACATTCTTTGCATCCATCCTTGAAAGGATGGTTGTAAAAAATTGATACATCCTTCGTGCCCAGAACTTCTACATGGTACGCTGTGGCGGTGCGAACGAAGTCGACATACTCCCTGCAGGCATCCTCCGTCAGCACACGTAGTGTCTCTTCCATCACAAAGTTTATCGTGATAAAAAGCCGCTGCAACTTTGATCCTTCGAAACTTGCACGATTACTGATGTCGATGGACATCTCCGAGTCCTCAGGAACTCGTGAAAATGCTTTAAAGATTTCCGCACGCAACTTTTCGCACCAAACGCGCTTGAGCACTTGCGATGTGCTCTTTGACTGTTCCGTCTGTACACTAGAGAAATCCGAGATATCCATGGTCCCTGTAAACTTCGTCTGAAACATCGACAAGCCTATCACTTTTCCACATTCAGTGCGAACCGCTTCCAGAGCCGCAATCGCCTCCGATTTGTCCATGTAAGTGTTCTCGAGAAACGTTGCAGTGCGCACTTGATAGTCGTACAGCGGCAATGTGATAGTTCCCAGGAATGGCACCGGGCGCTTCTCGATCGATTTTCGAGGTGCTAAATGCGGGAAGCCACCTTTGTGCTGGTGGTTAACGAGCATCGCGTCCAGCACCATCTTGTTTATCGTACGATTGTATTCCGACGTGACCTCCGACGTGATCACTTCAATCGATGTACGAGATATTTTCAGCTGTTTCAGGCTCGCATTATTCATTGCCAACGCAAGGATGCACCCGATCTGCCGGTCCGTGAGCCCTGGATTGCCAGAAAATGGCATGTTGTCAAGGAAAGCGTTGTAGCGCAAGAAGGCTTCAGCACTTGTTCGTGCACGCAGACTCCTACCCACCCGCTGGCAAAAATTATGGACATCTTCATGCGCTAGCATGCAATGCAGACGTAGGACCTCGTGGTGACTGCAGTCTTCCTCCCATTCTACCAACAGCTTTGACGGGCCTTTCCTCGCAAGTACCGTGCACAGCTTCCAGCTCCTTCTCCCCTTGTCGTCACAGCACACCGCCACCGCGTGCTGACGCGTGCCCCTATCAAGCTCACCCTCATTTGGGACGCCCTTCAGCAGCGTAGGACCCGCTCGCAGCCCCGGATCGAAGGATGCGACTGAAAAACCGTGCTGCCGGTTGATTACATGCCCCGAGTCATCAAAATCGATTCCCTCACTCTCTGCAAGGAGCTTCCTTGCGACTTCGGCCGACTGCCACGACATCAAGGTAAATATGCCAGGCTGCCGACCAGGTCAGCCTACCAGGTCAGGCGGCAGACCCCGCAGAGGCAGATACCCCCACAGCTGTTGACTGACCCTAACGGTCCAGCTACCACCTCAGATCGCTTTTTAGAGGGCCGTTCATCAATGGGTGGTACAGGTGGTCTACCCTAAACCATGGGGCAAGGGGGGTGTTATAAGGGTGGTGTGTTGCAAGGGTATGTAGTAGAAAAATTGACTTCTGGGACGCTCTCGGGTGGGGAAAGTTGCCCTCACCCTCTGCCAATGGGCTGGGATGGTTGTCGCACCGGCTCGGGACGGCGGCCTCTGCCCAGGCTGTGGACAGGCAGTTCATGCATATTGTCCGAGAGACGCGACAAAAG
>Ga0209335_10003469_pt1 | contig 15672 bp, 11 predicted proteins | sample COG_09_FD_184753 | JGI IMG/M metagenome (GOLD analysis project Ga0209335, IMG submission 184753) | Pelagic Microbial community sample from North Sea - COGITO 998_met_09 (SPAdes) (version 2) | ecosystem: Environmental > Aquatic > Marine > Neritic zone/Coastal water | place: Helgoland, sampling...
ACCCCAGAGCGAACAGCCTATCGCTGGACTAACGAAGATGGCGTAGCCAGCTTTGGCGACGAGAAGCCGAAGAACGGCTCCAGCCAGCCTATTCAATTAGACAACGGACCCCGTGACTTTGTCCTGCACATCACAACAGACCAGGGAACGCTCCCCCTCAATTTTCACGGGCACGTCACCGCAGGCGCAAGACGGATCTACGATCAATGGTACGAGTGGTTGGGGGCATCGGGGGTCTATCAAGCCGAAGTCATGCTACAACTCGTAGGGGATCAAACCGTTTTTCGGCAACTATGGGGGAGCAGTGATGCACTTCCCAATGGGTTTTACCCCGTCGCGGACAACACGGTCTTTATCTACTACAACCCTTCTGTCATGTCCTACGATAGACTGCTAGCTCTCTCCTTCCATGAAATCTCGCATCTAATTACGGCTTGGCAGGTTGGTAGACTGCCGCCTTGGTACACCGAAGGTTTAGCCGAGTACTTCGAAACCATGACTGTTACCGGGCAAAGTGCGACATTTCGGTCACAGTCGTATTGGCGCAAGCGCGCCGAAAAAAATGAAATACTGCCGATCAGTGAACTTGTACAGGTAACGCGACAGCTTTGGATGACCAAGGATGTGGCTCGCCGTTATGCTTCAGCTGGCGCTATGTTTGCCTATCTACAATCCACAGACGTTGGCCGTCAAACATTAAGGGATCTGGCGCGCGAGGCGAGCTCAAAGCGCTGCGAGAATCAGAACGATAAAGGTATAGCTGCCCTCTCGACATATCCAGGTGGGATAGGATCACTCAATCGCCGACTAAAACAGTGGGTCACACAATAAACGAAAGAGACCGGCAGTCTGATGAATCACGCCGCTAAGGCAGCTAAAATAAGATCACGAAAGAGTGCGGTACATCTCGCCATGCAATTTTGTCTAGGGTTTCTTGACGGATGAACGACACACTTCTGCGGAAATACCGCGAATACGCCAACAGTGAAGACGCCCTAGCCGTCCGCTTTGTGAAAAACAATCTACCTCAAGCTAAAGATCACTGGATAGACATTGCCGATTGTAGGCGCTACGAAATGTCCCCTGATGATTTGCATTTCCGATTCGTCTTCGGACGCTTATATACAAGAAAAATTCAGCCTCAGTATCCTCCTAGATCCCAGTTCACTAGTAACGGCGAATTCGATGAGCGTCGATACCTGTTCCTTGTTAGGGCCATAACCTGGGAAACCGCGCACAAAGATATAACGCAGCAAAAATCAAAGAACGTGTTGGCATCGAAATTTAAGATAACCGGGGTTAGCTACGATAAAAATCGCGACTGTAAAAATTTCTTCCGTGACGATACGCCACCCGAGATAAAGGCTCTCGCGCACGATCTAACCGACCGAACGAACCCGCTTTGGGATATCGCTTTACCGTATGCGAACAAGCCGGAGTTTGTTTACAAGATCAAGCACGTGGATTTCACTGGACGACCATAAAACAATCTGCGACTCGGGCCTAGATCGAATTGCGAGCGACACGGCCTGAGGCTGAAACGGGTCTATGTCGGCATGCAAGACCTTACTTACTCTGCGGTCGCGTTTCGCACAACGGAGGGTTCTTCAATGATTGATGACTGCAAGTTCAGAAACCCTGCCCACTCGCTCATCATCCCGCGACGCTGCTCGAAAAGATCAGCTCGAAAGTACGCCGCCTGCACTTTGTCTGTCAGCTGATGCGCCAGCGCAACTTCGGCCATGCGCTCTGGATAACTCGTCTTCTCACCAGCCCAATCTCGAAACGTTGAGCGCAGCCCGTGGACAGTCGTCTGCTCTAACCAGCCAGATCGCTTGAGCACATTGTTCATGGCCATGTTGCTGAGGAAGTGCCCGCGTTTCTGCCCAGCAAACACCCAGTCATCTCGACGAACCGATTCCTGCAAACGCAACACGGCCGTCGCGGCCTCCGACAGCGGTATCCGGTGCTCCTTGCCGGCCTTCATGCGCATCGCTGGTATGCGCCACTCTGCCCGCTCGAAATCAATTTCAGACCACGTTGCTTCAAGCGTCTCGCCCGTTCGGGTCGCACACAATAGCGTTAGCAATAGAGCTCTACCGGCCGGCGTGTTTACCTCGAGGAGATCGGCGGCCAATTTCGACGCTTTAGCATAAGGCAACGCACGCTGATGCACGACTCGACGGACCTTACTGGGTTTTGGCAGGATAACGTCAAGGTGCCCGCGCCAGCGCGCCGGGTTGCTGTCTTCCCGAAGCTTGGTCGTGATCGCGTAGTCCAGAATGCGCTCAATCCGCCCCTGCACGCGTTTGGCCGTCTCCGTCTTCTCCGTCCAGATGGGTGAAAGCACCGATAACACGTCCTCAGTGGATAATTCATGCACTGGCGTCTCGCCGATCAGGGGATATGCGTGCTTTTCCAGGGTATTGGTCCATTGCTGTGCGTGCTTGCGGTTACTCCAGGCTGGCGCCTGCTGATCGATATAGGCGGTGGCGACTAATTTGAACGTGCTCGCCCTACGCTGCTCGCGCGCGGCCGCGATCTCTGACTGAGCAGCAACTGCTGCCTTTTGGCGGTGACGAACGGCCAAGGGATCGATGCCCTCTAGGCGCACCAGTTTTCGTGCTTCGTCTCGCCGGATCCGCGCCTGTGCGAGAGTGACGGCAGGATACCCGCCCAGCCCAAGGTCGCGACGCCGACCATCCATTTGATAGCGATAGATCCAACTCTTACTCCCACCTTTAGCTACAGCGAGATATAGCCCGTCGCCATCACCGTACAAGCCACGAGTCTCGGCCTTGTCCACGTCTCTTGGGGTTAGCGACACACGATACTCCGTTCACCCAGCATTGCTCTTCCCATCATTTACCCAACACTTAAAACGAAGCATAGTGTAAGGAAATGAAACAGTCGAGGGTTTTAATTGCGTAGAAATGCGGCTTTGTAGATAGAATATCTACAGCTTCAAGGTATTTCAGAATGTTTCACTACGATACAGAAAAGTGGCGGAGCGGACGGGACTCGAACCCGCGACCCCCGGCGTGACAGGCCGGTATTCTAACCAACTGAACTACCGCTCCAGGTAGACGATGCTCGAAGCACCGGTTGCTGCATGCCGACCATTAACCCAAAAGGAGTAAATGGTGGGTGATGACGGGATCGAACCGCCGACCCTCTGCTTGTAAGGCAGATGCTCTCCCAGCTGAGCTAATCACCCCACACAGGAGTCGCGCATTATAAAGAGGAAGTTCAAGCTGTCAACGATTTCACAAACCTTTTTTAGCGGCCTATGGTATCAAGGTGTACACTGCGCCGCCTAAACACAACCGCTATGCCACAACCGATTTTTCATGAGGACGCTGACGTGGAGCTTTATAAAGATTTTAGATTCGAGGCCGCGCACAGATTGCCCAACGTACCCGAAGGGCACAAATGCGCTCGCCTGCATGGGCACTCCTTCTTTGTGCGTCTTACGATTACCGGTGATGTTGACCCGGTCACCGGTTGGCTCATGGATTTCGATGACATCAAGCAAGCGTTCGAGCCACTGCTTGAACAGCTTGATCATCACTACCTCAATGACATAACTGGACTGGAAAACCCCACCAGCGAGTTACTCGCCCAATGGATTTGGTCGCGCCTCAAACCAGCGCTTGCCCAGTTGTCAGCGGTTGAAATTCGCGAGACCTGTACAGTCGGTTGCGTCTACAAAGGCGATTAATCACGCTCAAGCACCCCAAACCTGCGTAGTCGCAAGCCCAAACGCGCGTCGATGGCTGTCGCTGAGCACTGCTCACTCCTGCACTGTTATGCACAAGGCCGATTAAAAAGCTCATTACTGGCGAGTTAGCGTATTATAACGTCAGACTACTAGAGAACAACTTTATATCCTGTTGTTTTTAATCACTTTTATGGTAATGGTTAAATTTTAACCACTTTGAGTCAGATGGGTAGCTACCGTGACTGACGAGCCAGTTAACCAAATTACCCACCAAATTATCCACAGGTTCTGTGGAAACATTTCATCAAATGTAGTCAGTTTTCCTCCGGCTCCAACGTAGTCTCGGGGCAGCTAGCGCAAAAACGCGACTACCTGCCGATTGAAGCACTGCGCTTGCTCTGCATGTAGCCAGTGCCCCGCGTTATCGATCGTCTCCAATCGATAATGAGGAAATAGGCGAGCAATATGTCGCTCATGCTCAGCTTTCACATAATCAGACAGGGCCCCACGAAGGAAGAGCGTGTCTCCCGCAAAAGGCCCGTCGGCATGCAGGGCCTCGCTAAGCCGGGCGTAGGCCTCGCTAAGTCCCTCGCGATTGAGCTGCCAGCGGAAAACATTCCCCTCATCACGTTTGAGGCTAAGCAATAGAAATTGCACAACGGCTTCATCGTCGACGGTTTCTCGCAGGATATCGGCTGCATCGCGCCGCGAGGAGCAGTTTTGCAGGGCTACATTAGCCAATCCCTTTAAAACCGACTGGTGGGAAGGTGCATAGGCGAGAGGGGCGATATCAGCCACCACCAGTTTCCTCACTCGATCCGGCTCGGTCAGTGCCAACTGCATAGCCACTTTGCCCCCCAGAGAATGACCGACAACATGCGCGTTAGGAAGCTGTTGCTCAGTCATCCAAGATGCAACGGCCTGAGCATAGCCCTGTATACTCGCCCGCTCGCTCCAAAAAGAGCGGCCATGATCAGGCAAGTCGAGGCTATATACTGTAAATTCTTCGCACAAGGCTCTAGCGATACTCGCTAAATTACTCCCCTGACCAAAAAGACCGTGAAGCAGCACGACATTTGGGCCATTTCCAAGCACACTAGCGTGTAATCGGTTATCCATTACCTGCTGTCCTTTGTTAGCATGGTCTGACTGTTTATCGAAGGGAATCTTGCTATGTCCAACACACTGAGTCCAAGCTGGGGCGTTTATTGGCGTCTTACGACCATTCTACCGTTAATCCTCATGCTGTTGGGTTGCGCCACATCAGGTGGCGGCGGCTTCAATGACACCACACGCAGCAACGATCTCAAAGCCGATCTACTGGCCACATCGAACTTAACTGATGTCGTCGTTGCCCATGTCAATCTCGGCGCACCATCACGCAATTATGTGGCACGCGCCGAACCAAGAATCGATGCGCAGGTAGCAAACTACTTGAGAAACCATGGCTATAAAGTCCATCCCCAGCGGGAGTTTAGCCAGCGTTGGGAGAACGCTAAACTCATATATGGCGACCCTATTGACCCCACCACGGGCCGAGTCAACCGCAAGACCTTCGCGCTAATGGTCACCGCAGTACGCGACCAAATGCGCGAGCAGACCAGCATAAATACCATCGTCTTCACCGACTTGATCGAACGCGAAGTCTATATTGCCTCAGGCATGAATCGCGTTGCCCGCTTTGACGGCGTCAGTCGCAAGCCCTCCTTGCGAGGTGCAGGTAGTGGAGTCACCTCAGAGTTCGACTGGGGAGCACCTGTGGCCGCTATTTCCATTCAGATTGGCGTGTACAATTTAGATCTAGAGCAAGTATTCCTAGGCATTGGTGGCATTGACCTGTCTGATGCTATCGACACACGTTCGGGTCGAGGCTTTGTTCGTCGCAAGGATATACTCGACAACGAGACCTTCATTGAAGAGGGCTTACAGCTCGCCATGCATCCGCTCATTGCGATGAATAATTGGCCTGGCCAAAGGCCCGAAGGCGAGTAAGTCTTAGTAACCTAACACGGTAGCACCACGCTCAATGCACCACATAACGCTGAGCACACCCAGCAATAATACCGGTGACTGACTCAGCGCCGGGTGACTGCTGATAGCCCACCGACCAAGGAAGCGACCCAGCAGCAGCAGAATGCCAATAAACGCTAACTGCCCCAGCTCAATTCCCACATTGAAAAACAGCAGTGCCAGGGGCAGATTGGTTTGTGGTAATCCTGTGTCCGTTAATGCACCAGCGAACCCCATACCATGTAATAACCCAAATCCACCCGCCAACACCCAGGGCCAGCGCCACAACCGGGACTGGCCTGAAGGGCGAGTCAGTTCAACGGCGAGCACAAAAATGGACAGCGCAATGAGGAACTCAACCGCGTCCACGGGGTAACTCAGTACGCCCAACGTTACCAGCGCCAGCGTGACGCTGTGCCCGCCAGTAAAGGCAGTAATGGTAACAACGAGCCGCCTTCCACCACTGACTAACAGCAATAGGCCCATCACAAATAGCAGATGGTCCGGGCCACCCCAAATATGCTCGGCGCCGAGTACCGTGTAACGACCAACGACCGATAAAGGGTCGGCCTCCTCGGGAACAACAAAGCTCGCCCGTCCTTCGGTGAGTACCGCCTGATGATTGATGCTCTCCTGCAGTATCAGAGTCAGTAACGCCGACGCCTGATTGGCAGCAAGGCCAGTGACGGCAATCGGACGACCCACTAATCCACCTTCACACCGATGAGTACTCTGCTTCAACTGACCGCTGCCCTCCAGCAAGAAGGGTGATTCGTCGAGCAGGACACAGTGCTTCGGTAATTGGGGCTCAAGAGGCACATTACTGACCTGTTGAACCGGAGTCTTCCAGCGCACAGAAAAATCACCCGACGGCAGCTCCTCTATGCGTAAAGACGACGGCGCAAAGCGGTGCGCAAACACCACTGCGGGGATCAGTAGAAGCAGTAACAGACACCAGCGACTCACGAGCGACGCACCTCATAAGCCATCATCAAGGCGTCAACCTCGGCGTTGAGTACGGTTTGCTCACGGGCTGACGTTAACTGCCACTGTATTTCCCCGCGTACTTCCTCAAACGATTGACGAGAGGCGGGCCGATAGTCCTCAATAAACACAACGTGTGCGCCGAATACTGAGGGAATGACCCCCAACCAACCCAACTGCCCGTCCTGTACACGCGCTTTCAGCGCCGCGCTGAAGTCACGCCCAAATCGGCTATTAATATCTGTCCAGCGAACCTCGTTAAATCGATAACCCTCAAGAAAAGCCGTCCCCAACTGGAGAGCTTGTTGAGGATCGAGCTGCTGACGCTGAATCTCCATGAAGACGCGCTGGGCCTGATCAACATCAACGCCACCAAGAAAAACATGGGCAAAGGAAATGCGCGCGGGCGCCATAAACTGCTCGGTATTAGCGTTAAAAAAAAGCCTGAGCTCTTCTTCAGGAATAACCGTCAATCTGGCAGAGGCGACTAACCACTGCTCCATCATTTGAATGAGCCGCCTGCGGATAACCTCATCGGTCAGGTGCATATTGAGCGACAAACCTCGTGCTATCCGCTCAGTGTGGGAAAGATTGTCATCGGGAAATAGAAATAACATGTTGCGAATAATGCGCTGGATAACCGCTGAATCTTCGCGGTACAACTGCGCCTTAACCGCTTCCCGAAACAGCACCTCGTCTCGCAGTTCGCGGTCAATAAAGCGCTCCATTTGCTCCGAATTGGGCGACTCACCAACCATTTGTGCATACCCGTTAACCAAGAGCTGAAGCCGTGCGGGGCTCGGAGGTCCGAGTACGGGTGCGGGCGAGGGAAACCACACCAATAGCTGCCAATACAAGGCGGTACCCAAGACAATAAAGTGCAGCCACGGCGGGCCAGGCAACCAGCGCTGGGTAAAAAAAGAGGGGTTCATCGCCTAGTCTTCAAAGTGACCAACACGCTTTTCTACAGTAGCTGCCATCGCTTCTTGCACATCCACTTTGCTCATCATTCCCGCATTCCACAAGGCGACATATTCAAGTCCATCCTCCACCGAATGATCTCGAGTATAGTTAATCACTTGCTTGGTACCCCGGATGGCAAGCGGTGATTTCCCGGCAATCTGTTTGGCAACGGTTCGAACACCCGCATAGAGCGCCTCACGATCGTCAAATACGCAATTGACTAATCCCGCTGCGAGAGCTTCATCAGCCCACATAAAGCGGCCAGTGTAGGCCAACTCCCTGACCAGACCTTCCGATATAAGACTGGGTAAGTTTTGCAGCGTCCCGACATCGGCGACAATACCGATGTCTATTTCCTTCACGCAGAACTTAGCGCTGGCATCGACATAGCGCATGTCCGCGTAACAGGTCATATCTATGGCCCCACCAATAATCGCACCATGCATAGCAGCAAGCACCGGCTTCCTGCAGTCTCGCAACGCTTTAATATTGGTTTGCAGGCTCCGGACATGCGTGACAAACATTTCGCTAGCACGCGCGGGGTCTTCATGTTCAATCAAAATATCTTGGAACATGGCCAAATCAATGCCCGCGCAGAAATGTTTGCCCGCACCGGACAAAATAACCACTCGAACCTCCGAGCAGCGATCAGCCCATTCAAATGCCTGCTGCAACTCCACCCACATAGCGGCGTTCATTGCGTTGGCGTGTTCCGGACGATTGAGCTGAATATCAAGAATATTATCCGCGCAATCGAGGGCCAAGGTAGAAAACACCGGTACATCGGTCATGACATGCTCCTCTTTTTCGTTTCTTCAGTCATTAGGGATTACGGAACACCAGTCGCCTGAGAACTATCCCTCAACCCTCGTCAACACCGGTGAGTAGGGAGCCGGTAAAGAGGCTCACTGTACTGATGATGAATGGCCTTCAAGGGTAGCTTACTCCGGCTAAAAATGGCTAATAAAGTTGTTGCTGGACTCATCAGGCAGCGCTTTGCGAGGACCTTCAGGGGAGCCCACATATAAAAAACCGATCACCTCATCGGCAGGCGCCCCGCCTAACGCGGAAATGACTATGGGGTCTCGGGCCATTGCACCGGTTCGCCACATAGTGGCGTAACCTATCGATTCCGACGCCAATGACATGCCGTACAACGCGGTAGCAACAGCTGCCACCTGTTCGCCACGCGGTACCTTTGGATGCTGTTGATAGTTGAGCAAGCCAGCAATGATGAGCGGCGCACGCAAGGGCGATGCCCGGACCTTCGTTAGCTGCGCGTCGTCCGCTTGGGGATGTCGAAGTGCCAATGACTCGGCAAAAAGTTCGCCGAGTCGCTGCCGCGCGTCACCGGCGACAACCACAAAACGCCAGGGCCGCAGTCGTCCATGATCGGGCGCCCGTAGACCGGCTTGCAAGATGAGATGTAACTCATCGTCTTGCGGCCCCGGCGCACTGAGTCGCGAGTGAGAGTTTCGTTTAAGGAGGGCATCGATAACCGACATGAATTGATCCATGGTTGCGTGAACACGCTATAGGATAGCAAGTCCACGGCCCCTGTGAATATCAATCGATACGCCAGCCCTCAGGCATGGCGGTGTCGAGCTCGATAATTTCACCCCCCAAGGTTAGCCGGTGCTTTGTTATTTCAACGTCATCAGGGCTCAGCACACCGTCATTAAACACATAGGTCGGCGCCCAATCATTGGCGAGTCTGCGGGATTCAATCACCTGACGCTCACCCTGAACAGTGTCCGTCTGGCTTTGCCATTGGCGCATTCTAGCGCTGCCATGGTGGGCCGTTAACAGCTCCTGAGTGGCACTCGGGCTTAGCACGACCGCGGTCGCGTTGTTGCCACCGAAGCCTTTGCTATTGACCAAAGAGTAATCTCGAACATCAGCCGCCGTGATTTTCAGGGAAAACTGCAATCTGTTGCAGCGAACATCCTCAGCCACGCTATCAATGGTGTTGATGGCCGGCAACAAGCCTGTCTCCCATATACCCAGAGCCGCCGAGAGCTGATCTCCCGAGGCCGCGCCCAGCGAATGGCCTATGTGGCTCTTTATGGCGACCACCGGCCACTCATTAACCCCAAAGGCCTCCGCCACTCGACTTAATATGTCCGATTCAGTAACGCGATTCTGCGGTGTTCCGGTGCCATGGGCCTGCACCATGCCCCCCGTGGACATGCGCTGCTCGCCCAAAATGGCCCGCACTGTCGAGGCTGCCTTGGCCATAGTAATAAAATTTCCCGCACCAGGTCCGGTCACAGATTGCTTGGCGCCGTCAGCGTGCACAAAGACATCGGGGACCGCGGCCAACATTGGCGCACCCAATTCAAGCGCCAGCTCATCGTCCATGAGCACCACCACCTGCGCGGACTCCGCCATAGTGAAACCACAATTTTCACCAAATGGCCGGCATGCACGACGGGCATCAACGGCCCCATGGCTCGCCAAGCCGTCCAATTCACGCAAGCCCTTATCGGTAGCCAAAGCCCCCATAGCCGCGTAACCCTGCATGACCTCGGGTAAAATGGGTGCTTCAGCCGCGCCGATAACAGCGATCCGCGCCCGACCGTCACGAATATCTCTAACGCCTCGCTGCAAATTGTAGAGAAACGTGGCGCATGCACCCAAAGCAGGGCCCGTTTGACCCATTGAGCGCAACACATACGCGTTGAGAAAATCCCCTGGCATTTCGGCAAAGCCGAGGGGACACTGTTTCGAGGTGACTTTTTTGCCCTGTGCTGGTCCCTGTAGCATGCCGCCCGACCCCGCATCATCTAGCTGACCCATTGAACTGCTCACATAGACACTGACGCTGTCAGGGGCTACCCGGCGCATGACCGCTGACCAGGGAATACCCAGATCGGCTAGGGCATCCGAAGCCGCAAAGACGCTTATTTGCAGACCTCGAGGGTGGTTACGTGAGGCATAAATAGCACCGGGATCAAACCCCGTCGGTAACTGCCCCGCCGCACTCACCTCAAATGGTCGACACCCCGGCAGCAAGAGCTCACTATGGGCGGGGATGGCTATATCGGTGCGCCGATTTGCACCGGGGGTGGGTTGCAGCGCTGGATTGATCGCATCGATGTATTGGGTCGCCGATATATCGGCCGTGACTGCCTCTTTAAGCGTTACGCGACGGCCAAAGGGCACCGCCGCAGGATCAAAATAGCCAGCTTCAATCCGTCGGATGAGTGTGCCCTGCAGCTGCTGTTGTTGATCGGCATTGGCCATAAGCTGCCCCAGTGAGGCATGCTGCTCGGCGCGCTGCTTCGCACTGAGGCCGTCGATGACCAGTCGCTTAAAGCTGTGTCGATGTGAACTTCGCCCAGCGCTGTTGATACCCCCTGACGCTACCAATATAGGTAATCGCAACATGTAATAACGTCTCCTGGTTAGCACGGCGTACGCGGGGCATTGTAGTGCCTGCACAGGCTGCTATTATGTATATAAAGTCAATTTATATAATTATAAGGCCATTATGCCCCAAAGATCGTCCACCTCACCTATTACCATCGTCGGCTTGGCCCATCGTCAAATGCTCGCGACGTCGATGACCTTACCGGTGGAGATTTTACGGGCCGCTGCCCAAGCTAGCCCTGGGCGACTTCGAAGAACGGTCAATCTACATGTGATGGCCAAACAACCCGGGGTTATCGAAGTCGCGAACGGACTCGCTATTGCCAGTCAGGGGTTTGATCACGGTATCCTCCCCGACGTCCTTCTCATTCCTGCTATTTGGCGAAATCCACATCGCGTCATCAAGCAGGAACGCTGGCAACTTGAACTCATTGAGGCGGCTGCGGCAAACGGTTCAACCGTTTGCAGCGTGGGCACGGGGAGTTATTTATTAGCCGAAACCGGATTGCTCGATCATCTGCCCGCGACTACTCACTGGCACTGGTTTGAGGATTTTGCGGCGACTTACCCTCGCGTCAAATTGCGCCGCGACCGACTCATTACCCAGAGTGACAACCTGTTTTGCGTGGGTTCTGTGAATTCGATTGCTGACTTAATGGTGTACGTGGCAGGACTATTGTTTTCACGGAAAAGTGCGTTGGCCATAGAAAACCAGTTCTCGCCTGAGATACGACGACGCTTCTCACCCCACGAGTTAGGTCCGTGGAGTGAGAGCCATAATGACGAAAAAGTTCTCGACGCCCAGCTTTACCTGCAAAAGCAGCTGCGCGCACCTCTCGATGTAGCTGCCGTAGCCAAGGCCGTGCATTTAACCCCGCGAACGCTGTCGCGACGCTTTAAACATGCAGTAGGTCTCAGTATGGGCAGCTACCTCAACGACCTCAAAATACAGGAAGCAAAAAGTCTTCTTCACCACAGCAACCTGACCATCACCGATATTGCTGGAGCCGTTGGCATACCCGATGCGTCACATTTTGCCCAACAATTTCGCCGTCATACCGGCGTAACGCCACGACAATTTCGCGCTGCTGTGAGGGGAAAGCCCTTTCGACTCGAATCCTAAGGAGCATTGCGTTGACAAAAAAATCGCCGAAAGTTCTCGTGCTTTGTCACTCTTAGTGCGCCTAAAGCGTCATCACTAAGACCTGCGCTCGTTCAGGCAACGACAATCCAAGTAAATGTTCGTGTTGTAAGGAACAGGTAGGTGTTATAGCGTTGCGAAACAAAAAGTAATGTGTCCACCATACCCTATGATCGTTTATCTATTCGCGTATGCTTCACACCATAATTGCCCGTTTGCTTCCTTGCAAAACACTGCAGCTGCGCTTCGTCTCTAGCAGTGCTTGATAACAAAACCCTATTGCTCGGCAAGCTACGCGCTACCACTCAATGAAAAGGTTCTCTATGTCTCTACCCAATGGCTATCAGCTTAACTACTTACCACTATCGGCTGTTTTTTTCTGCGGTGCGATCGCTTCCCTCTTGCTTGCCAACGCTCCAAGCTATGCGACTGAGCAGCTGCCTCTTGCTGAAGAAGCAGACGTCCTTGACTTCACCGTCACCGCAGGGTCTTGGATGTCAGTGAGCGTGTTGCCCAGTGGCAAATCTTTCATTTTTGATCTTCTCGGCGATATTTATCGCGTAAATATAGACGGGGGTGACGCCGAGGTCGTCACTGATGGAATGGCTTTTGACTCTCAACCTGTTGTTTCACCCAATGGAGAAAAAATTGCTTTCATCAGTGATCGTAACGGCAAAGACAATTTATGGATCGCCAATGTTGATGGCAGTGAACCCATAAAACTGTCAGAAGAATCCTACGCGCAAATGATCAGTCCAGCTTGGAGCCCAGACAGCCAACACATCGTCATCACCCGACGTACCCAAGATGTCGAGCTTGTTCAATACCATATCGACGGCGGCACGGGCGTCACCCTGACTCAAAATGGCGACACGGACGCTACCAAGCAGCTGGCTGGCATCGGTGCTGCATTTGATCCTAAAGGCACGTTTATTTACTTTGCTGAGCGTTTAGGCGGCCCTGATTCACCCACTAAAAACTTTCCGGTAACACAAATTGTTCGCCTCAACCTAGACACGGGAGCGCGGCTGCAAATCACCCGCAGTGAAGGCGGAGCAGTACGACCCCTCGTTTCCCCTGATGGCCAATGGCTAGTTTATGGTACGCGCTTTGAGGCCCACACCGGTCTGCGCATACGAGATCTTCACAATGGCCATGACCGATGGTTAATTTATCCAGTGCAGCGCGATACCCAAGAAAATGCTCGCCCCTCAAGTCGAGGCATGTTGCCAGGGTATGCTTTTACGCCTGACAGTAAGGCCATCATTCTTTCAAGTGATGGCCAATTCAACAAAATTAATCTTGTCGATAGCGCTTCGGTACGCATTCCATTTTCGGCAGATGTAGCAATACCAGTGGGACCAGACTTGACACAGCACTGGAGAGTACCGGAAGGCTCATTTCTGGCGACATTGGCACAAGACCCTGACATTTCACCCGATAATACCCGGATGGTTGCTAGCGTATTAACTGAACTTTATACACTGGAGAAAAACGGAGCCCCGCCCAAGCGACTGACCCCCAAAAATCTCTGGTCTTTCAAGCCAGTGTATTCGCCTGACGGGCGATGGATTGCATTTGTTAGTTGGTCAGCAAATGACGGTGGTCATGTGTGGAAAATTCGAAGCGATGGTAGTGGTAAACCCCGGCAGTTGACGGACAACCCAGCGTTTTATACTGACATTGTTTGGCAACCTGACGGCCAGCGTATCTGGGGTCTTCGAGGCAATGAATGGATGCGCCATCAAGACTATAGTGAGTTCAGCGGTCTCAGTATTCCGCTTGAACTCATATCCCTACATCATGCAGGTAAGGATGAGAGCGTTGTTTTAGAAGCTGGCGACGCTAGAGTGCCGCATTTTGGACCCGAGTCCGACCGTATCTATCTCAGTGAAGCCGGTACGTTATTTTCGATCAACCTTAATGGGGAGGATCGCCGCAATATTATTCGTGTTAGCGGACCGAAAGGTAACCGCTTTGCTAAAGATGCACCGGGTGCTGAAGAACTGCGAATATCCCCAGACGGCAACTTCGTCTTGGCACATGTCATAAAGCAGGTCTGGCTGCTCCGACGGCCTCGCGTCGGCGCTACCGTTCCAGAAGTGTCGGTCAGAAACGGATCAACACCCGTAGCACAGTTAACTGACATAGGTGCGGACTACATTAAGTGGAGTAACGGCGGAAAAACCGTCATGTGGACGCTTGGCTCTACTATTTTTGAGCGCGGTGTTGAGACAATCGAGTTTGCGTCTAATGCCTCTGAATCAGATTGTCTTCTGGACTCGGACAGTCCAGAGGTCTCCGCAGTGGACGCAAACCACTGTGAAGACGACGTCGACACCATTTTCAAACCACAGGAAGAGCATGACGCGGTTACACGGACTGCCTTCAATGTTGAAATTGATCAAAATACCCCTGTCGGTCACGTCCTACTGCGTGGCGCAAACCTGATTTCTATGGAAGCAACAGAAGCCGTGGAAATGGGCGCCATACTGCTCAGTCAAGATATATTGATTACCAACAATCGCATTGCCGCTATTGGCGAAACGGGCAGTCTTACCGTTCCATCTGACACTTTCATTGTCGATGTGGCAGGCAAATGGATTATCCCCGGGATGATAGATACACATGCGCACTGGGAATTCAGAACTGGCGATGTACTCGAACCGTCCAATTGGTCCATTTCAGCAAATTTGGCCTATGGCGTAACCTCAGGTTTAGACGTACAAACAGCGCAGCATGACTATTTTGCCTATCGCGACATGCAACGAAGCGGTCAAGTGATTGGCCAACGGGCATTCATGACCGGTCCCGGCATATTTGGCGATAATGATTTTCTCTCTTATGACGCAGTCCACAGTTATCTGCGCCGCTACAGCGATTATTATAAAACCCCCAATATCAAAGCCTACATCTCAGGCAATAGACAACAGCGACAGTGGCTGATAACCGCTGCCAACGCATTAAACTTGATGCCCACGACCGAGGGTAGTGGTGATCAAAAGCTCGATCTGACACATGCGATTGATGGAATGCATGGCAATGAACATAACCTGCCGGACACGCCACTCTTTGATGACGTCATTCAGCTGTTCGCGCAAACACGAACGGCTTATACACCCACTTTAATCGTGCAATACAATGCTGAAAGTATGCGCGAGTATTTCTTCACTCGCTATGAGATCCATGACGACCCAAAGCTGAGTCGATTTTATCCCCATAACCGCTTGGATGAATTAACGCGTCGACGACCCAGCTGGGTACGTGACGACGAATTCCGCTTTAAAGAAGGCGCAGCCGCAGCCGCTGCTATTCAAAGAGCGGGAGGGCTGGTGGGCGTAGGCGGCCATGCGGAGGTGCAAGGTCTAAGTTTCCACTGGGAAATGTGGGCCTATGCCATGGGTGGAATGACGTCCGCTGAGATTTTACGTGCGGCAACGATAGACGCGGCACATATTATCGGCGCCCCTAGTGACCTCGG
>Ga0209335_10003484_pt1 | contig 15643 bp, 17 predicted proteins | sample COG_09_FD_184753 | JGI IMG/M metagenome (GOLD analysis project Ga0209335, IMG submission 184753) | Pelagic Microbial community sample from North Sea - COGITO 998_met_09 (SPAdes) (version 2) | ecosystem: Environmental > Aquatic > Marine > Neritic zone/Coastal water | place: Helgoland, sampling...
AAGAACCTTAAGATCATTAGGATTGACACCACCGGTAGGTGCAGGAGCTTTCTTTAGTTTTTCTATTTCATCTTTAAGAACCTTAAGATCATTAGGATTAGAACCAGGAGCAGGCGCAGGTGCTTTCTTTAGTTTTTCTATTTCATCTTTAAGAACCTTAAGATCATTAGGATTAGAACCAGCAGGCGCAGGTGCTTTCTTTAGTTTTTCTATTTCATCTTTAAGAACCTTAAGATCATTAGGATTAGCACCACTAACAGAAGCTAAAGAAACATTAGGATTTGCAGATTGAAATAGCGATTCAAGTTGTTTAATTCTATTATCAAGTGTTAATAATTGTCTAATAGTTTGTTGATTGCTCATTATTTAAATTATATATACATAAAAAATGATTATTTTATAATACAATAGTAAAAATGTTAATTCCTATTCGTTGTTTTTCGTGTAATAAAGTTGTTGGTGATAAATATGAAACTTATATCGAAGAAATAAAAAAACCAAATAAAGATAACAAAGAAGTGCTAGATGATTTAGGATTAAATCGCTATTGTTGTAGAAGGCATATGATTACAACTGTAGATTTAATGGAGATAATATAATAAATGGAACAGGAATATTTAAAATTTATGGAATATGTTATAAAATTAATTGATGAAATAGGAAATGCATTAACTGATAACAAAATGGATGAGAATCTAATAAAAAAATTAAGTGTTATTATATTAAATCCAAAGTATAGAATACAACTTGGTGTATTAATAATCTTAATATCATTTATAATATATATAGTAAGTGTATTATAAATGATGCTTATAATTTTTATTATATGTATATGTATTTTTTTATATTTTAGGTATAAAGAACCAAATGATTATGATAAGATATTATTTATAAATAAAATAGATAAAGAGATATATATAATTTTAACAAATCATATAAAAGAGTTTAAAAAAATATTAAATAGAAAGCATCCAGATAAATATTATGATTACCTTCACGATATTTATACAAATATATTAGAATTATGTTATTCATTATATGTTGAAAATTTAAAACCTAAAAATATTAAAAGATTAGATAAGCTTATAAATCATTTTAGGATAAAATATTATAATGATATTTTAGGTGTTAAAAGAAATAGTAATAATGAAATAATATTAACTGATTATGAAATAGTGCCAGCTAACTATAGAAAAACAAAATATATGTTACCTTAAAATAAATATGAATACTTATAACTCTATTGTTGATGCGGGAGCTAAAATGGAAATAAATCCATATAAAGCAAATGTAGCAACTAGTCAATGCGCTCTAAATTACACTGGTTCTAGTTTTGCTGGTGGTAAAACATCTAAAGCCAAGGCATCTAAAGCTAAAGCTAAAGCTAAAGCATCTAAAGCTAAAGCATCTAAAGCTAAAGCAACTAACAAAAAGTAAATAAAAGATTATTTTTACATATTTCTTAAATATAAGAAATGTCTAGTATTATTTTTCAAGATGTAAATACTATTGAATATACTTCAATTAAGTTTGATTATTTAGCAATTAATACAAATGATATATTAGAACAACAAGAAAATGAAAGATTATTAGTGCATCAAAATGATTCAAATTTCAGTATGATAGTTTTAGATACTGGATTATTCTTAAATACAACTAGAGAAAATGCAAAAGAGCAAGAGGCTAAAAATTATGCTTTATATGCGGATGGTAATGCATATTTTACAGGATCTTTAACAGCAAGAACAATAAATATATTGGACACAGATATAAGTAATTCTAATATAGCTTTATTAATCGATAATATTAATTCTAATACGGGACCATTTGAAGCATATAAAGATCCATTATATACAGCACATTTAAATTATTTTACACATAATAATATTAACATTTTAGATAACTCGCATTCAGAAAATGCTCGCTGTAATTTGCATCCACTTGCTCTTAATCGTAGTGCCTTATATTCTGCTTATAATGCACAATTAGCTATCGGTAATAATGCAAATGATGGTAAAAATAACCAATCTGAATTATTAATTGGTATTTTCGGTAGTGATTATAAATCACCTGCGACAATAATAACTAATCCAGGAAAAGCTTTAGAATTTTATATTTCAACTCACAATTGTAATATAGATAATTTATATAACAATGCAATTGATTTTCCGAATTATACCACTATTCCTACATTACAAATAGATACTAGTAATTCTGTTAATATAAATAGTTCAAATGCAAAGATCTTAACATATGAAAACAATGAAGAAATAACTAAATTAAATGTGGAAGGTTATGGATATATAAAAGAATTATTTGTATATGATCATACTACAGATAAACCAAGTCATTTAGATGATATATATTTTAAAAAAACTACACAAAATTTTAATACATCTAATATAAAATCAGGAATATTTGAAGGTAATTTTGGTTTTAATTCAAATTTGATAGTTAATTGTAATATAACTACAAATGATATTGATACTAGTAATTTAAGTAGCACAATAGGAAATATTACTGAAATTAAAACAGATAAAATTGATGCTAAAATAATTGAAGTATCTGATCATTTTTATAAAAACGACGAACAATTAGACATTAAGAGGATAGACGTAAAAACTATATTATATTCTAACCATACAATACAAGCTAATTTGTTAGAAGCATCTTTTTATAATGAAGTTGAAATAAAAGATTATATTGAATCTAATTTAAGTAATAACGGTCTAATAAGACATATTACTGGTATTAGTGATTCAACACGTATTGAACTTATTAGTGACACGTCTAATGCTTTATATACTATAGATACTATACAGTATTATAATCGTAAGGATGTTCAAAGTAATCTTTATTATGAATTTATATCAAATGGATGTAATATAGATTTAACACACTCTGTAATAAGTAATTATAATCCAAACGTTTTTAATGATCTATCAAATAATTTTATTGACACAGATGAACTTTGTAATATTACAGAAATAACTTCAAATATATATGATATTTTATATTATGAAGGTTCTAATGATACTTTACAATATTATATTAAAGATAGTTCAAATCTTAAAATAGATTATGAAAAACTTTCAAATCTTTTGTATAATATAGCAACATTAGATGAAGATTGTAATATAACTAGTAATATAATAAGTAATATAAATATATCAGGTTTTTGTAATTTATATATTGAACAATATTATAGGGATGATACAGGTGATTTAACTTCTATATATCCCGATATTAGTAATAATGAAATAAATATTAATGATAAATATAGAATACATTTATCAAATACTGTAGATGATAATGACTATACAGCAGAAGAAATAATTAATAGTATATATGAAAATGGATTAAATCCTTATCAATATACTTATGATCTTGAAAGTAATTTTAAATATAATTTAAAATTAGAAATATTAGAGAGTAATGAAATATTAGACATATATAGCAATTCTTTAATAACACAAGGGTTTAATAGTATTACTACGGATTATATTAAAAACTTTGACACTTTTAAAATTACTTTAAATGATGAATTAATAAACCTAAAAGATAGTATTCCATCAAGTAATTTATTATCATTTAATACTTGCGTAAACAAAATAGAAGATCATATTGATACAAATGGACATTCTAAATTAACAAGTAATTTAGTTTATATCCTAGATCAATTTGAATATAAAATACCCAAAGATCAAGCAATAAATCGTCAATTACTTAATTTTGTAACTAACTATGATACAAGTAATATAGAGAATGATAAACAAATATTAATTTACAGTGTAAATGATGGTTTAACGGTAAATACAAACAACAATGATGTTTCAATTCCAAATGGTTTATTCAGTATTGGAACTGATAAGACAGATGGCGCAATGTTATCAATTCGCAATAATAATAGTAATAATCCAGAAATAGTTATTAGTGAAGAAGATTACAAAGTTCAAATTGGACATAATATAACTAATAAAGAAACTTTTACAATAAAAACAAATAATATACAAGATCATAATATAGAATTAAACGCAGGTGCATATGGTCCTAATTTATTTTTAAAAGCAAATACAACTAATGTAGGTATTAATACTAGAAATCCTACAAAAGCTTTAGATGTAAATGGTGATATAATATCAACTAATTATTATAAGAGATATTTAGGAGAACCTAAATTAATAGCAAACTTTTTAGATTACGATGACCATATAAAATTAGAAAAAAACATAAGGTTAGTAATTGAATCCGAAGTAGAAATTAAAAATAAATTAACAATTAATAAAATATTTAAAGGTGATAAAGAATTATTTAATTTTAATAAAATACCACACAATAACCATCATTATTTACATTCTGAAGTAGGATGTATATTTATTGGTGAACATCTTGGGAATAAAAGCATTGATAATACCGCAATGTTAATACAAAATAATTTAAATATTGAAAAAAATAATACAATCATAAGATTATTAAAAGCAACTAAATGGTCTCAAGGCAACAATCCAGATCCTTATACAGGTATAGAATTTACAAAATATCCAAATGATCCTTATACAGGTTGGTATATACATAATAAACATAATCCTGATAGTTTCAAAATAGGATATCGTAATAATTATAATAATGCTTGTAATCTAATAAGCACTAGTTATAATTCTGAAACAAATGGTATAAATAATATTGAAATAGGTGATGGTAATGGAGATAATAAAATAATATTAAACAATAATGTAGAAGTTAACGGTAATATTGATGTAATAGGAGGAACATATAGATTAAATGGTGCTGTATTTTCATCAAATAACATTGATTTAAGTACAATACTTGCAAATACAAGTGTATTAAATGACTCTTCTTTTCCAAATATAGTACAACAAAATGATATATCAATGTCATCTGCAAGTAGAATAATTAATTTAGTAGCACCTGGTTCCTCAATGTTTATAGGAACTTATCATTCTATTAATGATGCTGAAAATAACCCAGGATTTACAGACTATTTATCAAATTACTCTATACAGCATAAAGCACACTCAGATAGTTCGGGAACTACACAATTTGATGCTAATGTTAATATTGTTATGCCTGTAAATTTTGCTTTAAATGTAAATAATACACAACCACCCTTATTAGCATTGAAAGCAACCAATGCTGATTTAGATAACTTTACTAACAATAAAAATGTAAAATCAAGTATTCGTTTAGCTATTTTAGATAGTAAAACTACAGCTACAACAAATATAAATGATTATTGGGTTAACAAAAACTATGCTGATTTATATTATAAATATTTTAGTAATAAAGGTGAATTTGGTATTGATTTTAAATATAAAAATGGTGATAAAAACACACCTTTTAAAATAACAGAAAAAGATAGTAAAATATATACAACGCTATCATCTGTTAATAATACTGATAATAGTAATGCTTTTTTTCATATTCTAGATGATTATAAAAATTCTTTATTGTTATTAGAAACAAGAGATAACGAATCGATTAATATTAAATTAAAAACGCAAAATAACGAATGGAATATTGATACTGACGCAAACTTTAAGATAACAAATAATAATAAACATCTTACATTTAATGATAATGGTCTTGGTATTAATGTTGAAGATCCTTTAGCATCTTTAGATATTAGTAATAGTAATATTTATGGTATTACTATTAAAAATAATATTACAACTAATGATAATACTAAAGAGTATTACATTGATACTGATCAAATTAAAGATCTAGAACTAGCACCTGGAACTAACTCAATAACATTTAATTTAAATGAAACTACAACAAATCACACAACATCAAATATTGAAATTAGTTCTAATATATTAATACAACAAACATTTTATAATTGTAATTTTACAGGTAATGATGATATAAATAGCAACAACGAATATTCAAATATTTACAATGTATCTATTGATAACCACACTAACGAATCAAATTTTATATTAAATATTAATATTAATTTAGAATATTTAAATAATTATTTAAGTAATAAATATCCAATATTAACAAATGTTAATTTAGAGTCAAATATTTATGAAACATCTAATGAGGACCATCCTAATGCAATTGTAAATGTAGAAACAATATATTCTTTAAATAATTTAATAATTTCTAATATTAGCGAATCAAATTATGAAATATATTTAAATGGTATTGATGAATCACCTGAACTATTAAGTAATTATACTATATGTAATATAGATTTTGCCGTGTATCATCCTGAAAATTGTAATTATGATTTTAAAGCGGATGTTAATTTAGCTATAGATTATACTATTACTACGAATATTATATCAGGAATACATTCAGCACTAGAAATAACACCGCAAGACAGTGATGTATATGAAATTAATTTCATAAATGAAGAGTGTAGATCAAATGTAGCACTTAATGAAATAATTGATCTAACTTATACTTGTAATATAGATGGAATTGATCATACATATGATTTTAATCCAATAACATTAAAATATTATACTATTGATAAAACTTGTAATGTGCCTATAGATATAATAGAACCACAAGCTCATATAAAATTAACAACTGATCAAGATACTAAGAGTTATTATATAACCGGACATAATAGTAATTTTAATATAAATTATCAAGATGATACAATATTAAAAGAAATATTAAATATAACAAATGAAAGTAAATTAACAATAGATACATTATCTGTTAAGAATATATTATGTACAGGTACATTCCATAATTATGAATCATTAATATTTTGTAATGAAGATTTTAATTCAATAAATATTACTAATAACCATTTGTATATTAATACAGAAAGCGCCTACAGTATTCTTATAAATACAGATGCTTTTGATGATAAAAATACATATACAAGTGTGATCTTTGGTAATAAAGCAAAATTGAGTTATTCGAATATTATCGCATTACAAAGTAGTTCAACTAATTCTTATTTAAATATAACAACGAATGGTCAAAGTGATAATTATAAAATAGGTAAAACTGATAATAATTTTAATATAATTCATACCGATAGTAATATATTAAGTATAAAACCAGAATATGATGAATTTAACTATTCTAATTTTGATTTTGATGCTGACTCTGATAATGATGGGAATGAAGATGGCTTAACTACAGCTAATGAATTAACTACATTAACTACATCAACTATTAAAACAATAACAACTCAATATGATTATATATTTAATGAAGGAAGATTGAAAGGTATTAAGAATATAAATTATACAAGTAATGTAATATTTACCGAACAAACTACACCAATAATGTCACTAAATCAAGATGATATAACGATGCATCAAAGATTAATATGTGCTTTAGGGACAACAACAAGTTCTGATCGAAGAATTAAAGATAATATAAATATAATTGAGAATGCTTTAGATAAAATAGATAGATTGGATGGTGTATCATATTTTAATAAATTATCAAAATCGAATGAAATAGGTTTAATAGCTCAAGATGTTAGAGAAGTAATACCGGAAGTTGTAGTAGATAGTGATATAATGGGAATACAATATGGTAATATGATAGGATTATTGATAGAAGGTATAAAAGAATTACGTAAAGAAATAAGAAATGGATCTAATTCAAAATGCTAAAACCGATTATGTAATAATAAGTAAAAACGATTGTGTATTTTGTGATATGGTAAATGAATTATTAGATGATTATTTTATTGATTATACAGTTATAAAGATCGAAACATTAACAGAGGAACAATTGGAAGAAATAAAACCGAAAGAAGCAACAAAATATCCATTTGTGTTTAAAGATAAAATATATATAGGTAGTTATAATAAACTAAATAAAGAGTTAAATAATGGAGCGTTATAGTATATTTGGATCTAATACGGACACTGAATATTTATTAAAATTACAAAATAACGAAAGTAATATCAAAATAGATATACATAATAAAGATCATAATTTTACAATTGATTATGTAAGTTCTAATGAAATAATAACTAAATATAATACATTAGGATTAAAAGATATAACTAGGATTGATGAAAATAATTATATTCATAAAAGTATTTCAAATAGTTCTAATGTAATAATTCAAGGTCAATATGGAAAAACAGAAAATAATCTTAATGAAATATATTTTAGAGCATTACCAACTTTTAATATTTCAGAAGAAATAGATAAAGTATTTACTGAATATAATTTCGATAATTATGAGCACACTGGATTGATAGAAGAATACTATAAATATACTTCAATAAATACATATAATAGTTTGACAACTGAACAACAAACTATATTAAATCAATATACTTTTTATGATATTAATTTAGGAATAATTGAAAAAATTAATTTAAATGGTTCATTATTACATATTGAGTTTAATAATAAAAACAATGTTTCAGGATATCAATTTTATAAATATGATGTAGATACAGATGGTGTATTTCCGCATAAAATTACATTTTATCAAGTTTTTGATAAAAATGCATATTTTTTTGATGAAAATATTTTTACTGATTATGATAAATTTATAGAGAAATATAATATAGATAATAACTCTTTTGTATCAGACGAATTAATAATACATATAGAATCTGTATTAATACATAATAGTTATTTTCAAAAGGAAATTAATAAATTTAAAGATAACACAGATACACGAAATACTAATGAATTAAAACTAATAAATGTAGAAAATTATAGTCAAAATAATTTTAAGTTAGCAATGAGATTTAAAGGGATACAATTATTTACAACAAATGAAAGATTAATAAATGAATATGATATTGATATGTCTAATAATAGTATTCAAAATGTAAATACATTAACAGTAGATAAATTAATTCTTAATAATGTTATATATACCGATGTTGTATCAAGTGATAGTGTATTAGCAACAGTAAATAAAGTTATTAGTAGTGATCCTAGTATAAAATATAGTATTGTGGAAGGTTATTTTGAAAAAGAATATTCAGATTATACAATGCTAAATAGTCTTGATAATACTTTTAATCCTGCAAGAATACAGAATATAAAATCAAATATAAGATCAAATTTGGATACTAAATATATACCATATGTTTATACAAGATATGATGATGATTCAGAAATTAAAATAGAATATGATTCTAATGTAAATATTAAATATTTATTAAACTTAGCAGATCTAGAACTTGACAATACTGATAAATTAATGAAACATTCAAATGGTATTATATATAAAGAGAATAAAGTAGATAATTTGGAAATAACATCAAATCTAACAATATTAAGTAATTTAGAAGTAAAAGGAGATATAAATATTAATTCAAATATATTAAGATGGAATAATGATATAGATAAATTTACACATTTAGATGGTAAAATAATACAAGATGATGTAATTGATATGTTATCATATGAACCAAAGATTGATAAAGATGACTATACAATTAGTTTTAATACAGAATATGATGCTTTTACATTAACATATAGTAATAATAATAAACCGTATTATATAAGACATCCGTTTAATTTTAGATTTAATACTAATCCAGATACATCCGCAAAAACAGCAGATGTTACATCAATATATTTATTGAGTGTTTATGTAATAAGTGATTTTAATTGTAATTTAAAAATACAATTTCTTGATTTAAATGCAAAACTTAATTTATATATAAGTTCTAGATTTGGTAATGAAGATAATCGAACACAAGAAGCAAATCGTGGTGTTCTAAATTATGTATCTCGTACATCAGATCCGCAAAACATTGAAAATGACAGAGATAAGAAATTAATTTATAGTAATAATGAACATTCAAGTAATTATTTAGATTATTATGAATATGAAGTTCCTGAAAAAGTATTATTAAAACAAATATCTTTTTATGATATAGAATTTCAAGATTATAGTAATTTATTGAACAGTTATTATGAAAAAATCATAACTGCTATAGATCCAGGACTTGAAATTACATCTATACCAAATTTATACACATATAATGCTAAAAATTATTTAAATAATTTTGCAGTAATTGGATATGATAATGAATGGGAATTAATACAACATATAACATTTGAAGATAAAAAAACCGTAAATCAACATAAGATACAAAATATAAATAGTAATAAAAAATATTCAAGATATCGTATTGCTCTTAACGACTCTACTAACAACATATTACCTTTTATAATTAAAGATCTAAAGTTTCATATAGAATATACAAAAAATAACAGTAATATATTATATAATGGTGATAATATTAATTTTAATATTGCAAATACTTTATCAATAAATAATAGTATAAGATGGAATGATTATTTTAATAAGGATGACAAAATTCGCACAAAACTGATAATAAATGAAGATCAACCAAGTATTGCAGATTATTATAAATTAACAGCAACTGCGGATACCATACCATATGCCGTATGTCATATAAATGAGAATGTAGATGATTCTAATTTACTTGAAAACCATATGTTAAAGTTTGGATTATTTAATAATGATGTTCCATTACCTTCGGTTGATTATACAACTTATAGTTTATCAAAGAATACACCTTCTGTGTATCATTCATTACATTTAATGAATAGTAATTTGTATTATACGCAATCTGTAATAAATAATTTTCAAGATATTAAAAACAGCGATTATCATAATGAGTTTCTAATACTTGTTGAAAATAAACTACAAGATAATACACATACAGGAGTAGTAGGTATTAACATAGATAAAACCAGTTTATCAAATATTGTAAATTCTCCTGATAGTAATATATCAGATATAAATGGTTTAATTGTAAATCCAACGGTGCGTTTATGTGCGTTTAATCCAGGAGAGCATAATATACGATCTTATATGGATATAGAATTGAATAGTAATCTAACATTAGTAAATTCTTATAAAATAATATTACCAGACAATTCTTGTAATATTATTGATACATCCGCATATTATTTAAAACCATCAGCTAATCATACTAATAGAACTATAACAACTGAATGGGCAACATTGGGTAGTGAGGTATTTTCAAAACAAGATATTTTTATAGGAAAACCGGATAATAGTAATATAGCAGAGAGAGAATATCAAAATTATTCTAATATAAAAGATGGTGAAGAAACCATAGAATATCTAACACATATACGTAAATTATTAGTAGGGTATCCAGATGCTTTAAATTTAGATGATATAAATAGTAATGTATTAACAGTAGGTGGTTCAGTATATGCGACACACGATGTATCTACTGATTCAGATATTTCTTACAAATATAATTTAGAAAAAATAGAGGATGTGCGATATAAAGTAGAACAATTGAATGGTTATACGTTTGAACGTAATGATACTAATGATAATAGAAGATATTGTGGTTTAATAGCACAAGAAATAGAAAAAGTAATACCAGAAGTAATTGTAAAAAAACACGATGGTAAGATGCGAGTATTATATAATAATTTAGCAGGTTTATTTGTGGAATGTTTCAAAGATTTATATAAGGAAATAGATGAACTTAAAAAGGAGGTGCGTAGTCATAGAGTTGGACTTTAAACTCAGTATTTGTATAAGACGGAACTTTAACAATATCTTCATTTGAAATTGTATCACATTCTTTCATACAAGATTCTAATGAATTATTTCTTTCTTTTTTTATATCAATTTTAAGACCATTTACTAATGTATAGTATTTCCATCTATAAGATTTAACTCTTTTGCCATATAATGGTAATATAATAGTTTCAGGTTCTGCTTCAAGTGATGATAATGTTCCTAATATTTGATATTCTACTGTTGTTAAGTTGTAATTAGGATTATTAGAATATTCATCGTATATTTCGGTAGATTCTTCAATAGCTTTTTCTAATTTATTTTCATTAATTTTTGTAGTTTTTTTAGTAGTAGTAGTTTTTTTTTTATTACCAGAATTATTAATAGCTATATATATAATACTAAATATTACAATAAAAAATATAAAAATACTGATAGCTAAAAGAATAAAATTCTTATTCATAATAATATTTAATACTAGTAAAGAAATTATGAAAGAGATAATAAATAAACTGTTATATACAAAAGAAGGAAATATAATTATTAGTGTTGTATTGGGTCTAGGATTAGCTATGATATTAAAACCAGTATGTAAGAATTGCGTAAGATATGTATCACCAAATATACATAAAGAAGATGGTAAAACATATAAATTGAATGGTATATGTTATAAGAATAAAGCTATACCTGAAAAATGTAATGGTAAAGAATTACCAATTTACGAACCTTTTAGTGTGTTAAATAAACATAAAAAAATATAAATATTTTTTGTAAAATGAGTAATCAAATGACAACTCCAATAAATAGTATTCTTGTAGCAAATAATGTAAAACCAAATGATGATATTCAAGATCCAATTGTTCAAGAAATATTAGGTAATATGGCAGAAAGTGCTGCAAAACAACCAATACCCCAACAACCAATACCCCAACAACCAATACCGCAACAATCAATACCACAGCCACAATACAATTATCCAGTTAAAACAGAAAGTAGTTTTATAAATACTTTCTATGATAAAAAAATAGTGATACTAACATTTGTTATGATCATAGCAATAATAGGAATACAATCAAATCAAATGGAAGATATACTTAAAAATATTAATATATCTTATGTAGAAGAATATAAGATATATATTAAGTATTTGCTATTATATTTAATATTATATATAATACAAAAGTATGATTTTTAGTGAAAAACACGAAATAACTGATATAGTAATTATAATAATTGTATGTATTACCGCAGTTGTTGTTGGTATAATAGGAGTGTATACATATTATAAATCATATGAAGCATTTATAGGATATCTAGGTGTTCTATTTTTAACATATGCAACCATAAGTTTAATATATACATTTTTAAATAGATCAGATTATAGTATATCAGAATATAATGTTAATTTAGGATTAGATATAACCGCAGTATTTATAACACTAGTAATAACGATATTTTTTACAATAAAAGCTTTTTTTACAAATGTATCTCAGGTATATCAACAACCACAACCTGTTATGTATTCACAGCAAAATTATCAATAATCATTAAAAGGTTTTTCATAACCAGGCATAATTTGTCCAGGATTTGGATTATTAAATATTTGCATTTTACTAACTTCAAATTCAGAAGGTTGTTCAATAGTGTTATTTTGCGCCATATTTAAATGATCTGCAGTAATATAACTTCCATATGGAATACTATTTTTTTTATATTTAGTATCTTTTGGTACTAAATTCATATCAGTTTTAACATAAAACTTATAGTAAACTACAAATACAGTACAAGCAATAAAGAAACCAGATAATGGATCAATAAAGATGAATACAAAGATAACTATAAGTGCAATTATGATTTGAATAATAGGTTCTTTAATTTTATGATTAATATCTTGTTGATAAAATAAAACAACTAATAGAAAGATAAGACATATAAGTCTTACAATGTAAATGATATTGTCTTCACTCATTTTATTTAGTGATGGCATAAAAAAATATTATCTATATTACTATCAACCAATTCAGCATAAAATTTAAAATCGTGAGAATGTAAATCAAGTTCTTTTGCTTTAATTACTAATAATTCAAGATTTGCAAGTTCTAAGTGTGCTATTAGTTGTGTTTTCATATAATATCCTAATCCTTTAAATGATGAAAAATTAGTAGTATTTATAGTTCGTGAAAACCCGTGAAATAATTCATTAGAAATTGTAACAGTTTTAATAGGCATATATAAAATAATAATAATATAATCTTTATATTATAGAATATTATGGATACTTATATTCAAAATTACTTGGATGGATTAGAAGATCCTAAACAGTTAGTAAATAAATATGCTGAAATACATAGCAAAGAAATAGATCAACAATTACTAAAAGAAGATATTGTTAATTGTATATTACAATATATTTCAAATAATAAAAATAAGGATTATATATTATTATCAGTATATGTAGATAAAGCTTTACGATTTAAACATAAAGATTTTCAAAAAACTATATTAAATACTTAAAATACTTTAGGTTGATACATTTTTTGTAGTTCTTCAGCATTCATAGCAGAAGCAAGATCCTTAGAACCCATAATAGCAGTAATCTCACTATCCTTAAGAACTTTGAAACGAAACGGAATAACAAGTTTAGGACTATCTACATATTCCATAGTGCTAACAGATGATGAAGTTGTAGCAACACTACCATATCCAACACGTCCATTATCATAATCATCACCACCACGAGTAGCACCACGAGTAGCACCACGAGTAGCACCTTTAGAAATAGAGCGGGTCACAGGTTCTTTGTAAGTTTTACCTTCACATACCATAATAGTGATGAAAAACAACCCAGTATTATCAGTAGTTTCTTCAACCCCATATTCTTTTTCTTCTTCAGTTAGTTCTTCACCGACTTTTTTAGCTTTTTTAAGATACATTTGATACCTAGCACGAGCGTTTTGATCAAGATTGATAACATTACTATTATTAGCACGAATATGCCACATACGACCATCACGTTCAATATTATAAGGTTCTGAAGAAATATTGTTATTATACTTAGGTTCTTCTTTATCAATAGCAAAACCAATACCATAATTGTAAGTATAATCAGGATGTTCATTAGTATTACGAACTTTCAAATTAGAAATCCTAGAAACGATAGGTGCTTCAGTTCCAATGACACGATAGTTTTTAGCACCATCATCAAATACAACTTCATCAATAAGAAATTTATTATCAGTAGTATAATCCATACGTGAATCATTAGGATTAACAGTAGAATCTACACCTTTACCAAATTCCAAATTAAATTCTATGGTATAAGGACCAGATTCAATATATTGATAAATTTTATTAATACGATTTTCAGCAATGATTGACATTTTGATTTGTATATTTATATAATAATGTAATCATTTTTTTATATTTATTAAAATAAAAATGCGTGGAAGAGGTGGATCAAGAGGATCTTCTGGTAGTGATACTACAACTCAAGGATTAATAGCAGGAGGTTTAGGTTATTTAGGTGGTAGTACAGCAACATCAGGTGGCAATGCTAGTATAGGAGATGGTATGAAATATGGTGTTAAATGCGATGCAGATAATAATTCAGATTATTGTAAAGATGTTAAAAATTATAACAGATTTCAAATGACGGTTAGTATAATATCAACAATTATAGGTGCTATAATATTTTTAATTACACTTTATTACTTATACACAATGTATTTTTCAAAAAATAAAAAATAAATTATATTTTATATATTGGATTCTTATTACTTTCAATAATCCATAATTTATTATAAATACTACGTAATTCATCTGTTGTTTTATTTTTATATTGTTTTTTCATCATAGGAATAGTCTCATATTTAAAAATTGAATAATGTAAGCTATCAATATCAACTTTAGGAATTGTAATTTTAAGATCTTTTTTACTTTTCATTTACTTTATTATATAAATATAAATGAATGATGTAAATAATACTATTATATCTATATTAATTGGAATTACATTTTTATATAGTGTAATTGAGTTAGTATCTATTGGTATTAAGAAGGTTTAAAATGATATAAAGAAATATTATTATATTTAAATGATTGTAAGTTTATTTATAATAATCTATAATA
>Ga0209335_10003490_pt1 | contig 15623 bp, 11 predicted proteins | sample COG_09_FD_184753 | JGI IMG/M metagenome (GOLD analysis project Ga0209335, IMG submission 184753) | Pelagic Microbial community sample from North Sea - COGITO 998_met_09 (SPAdes) (version 2) | ecosystem: Environmental > Aquatic > Marine > Neritic zone/Coastal water | place: Helgoland, sampling...
AACCACCGCTTGCTCTTCAGACGTTTCACAGAAACGTTAAGAGTGCGTATCGAGCGCATAAGAAAGCCAAACAGGATTATTTAAAAGCCTATCGAGAGGTGTCGAGGAAGTTTAGGTTGGGAGAAATAGGAGGCGACGTCGAAGCGGTGATGTTGTCGGTGGTTACTCCCGGACAAGAAGAAAGAGAAACAGAGAGCGATACCACGCCAACGGCTGCAATCTCGGAAGAGGTAGAAGAAGAAGTGCGAGAAGAGGAGGCAAAGGAAGCACCCGAGTTGGGCTTGAATAAAGATGTGAAGGAAGCGTTGCCGTCAGTATATGACATACAAAACACGATGTCACATGCAAAAATCATTTCATTGAGTGTATCCGACCACACCCCTGGGCATGACGACCTGTACTATTCTTATTCTACCCAGAGCAAGGCACTCCATGGCTGGGACCGCGTGAGCACTACACTGCCAGCATCGGGATGTAAGTACGGTGTTTTTCATTGTAAGATAAAAAATACATTGGAGTATTTAGAAAAACAAACCTCGCTCGAACTTCGCGATTTGGTTCTTTTCCACGACGCATTCGATGTATTGTTCTTTCAGAAACCAGAAACGGCGCGCGAACGATGGGAAGAGTTGGTGCATGATAATAAATGGAATCGGTCACAAGTTGTGTTGTTCAATGCAGAATCCAACTGTTACCCTAACACCACTGCTTGTGATGTTCAACGAAAAAGATACGCGTCTTCAGCCACACACATGGTTTCTGGTTCCAAAGAAGTTGTGTCTTGGTTGAACAGTGGTGTGTACATGGGCACAATTGATGCCGTCATACATATGCTTCGTTCTGCGAATGCCCTTTATTCTTCTGGACAAAATTGGTGGGGGGGAGACCAACATGTCTTTCATGAACTCTGTTATATGTCCGCTGTACATTCCGACTTTGAGTGTATGCTTGATGTGTCGCAGACCATGTTTAGAACGGCGTATCCATACGACAACTCAAATGTTGGCCCTGGAAAATCATCGTTGATTATTAAACGGTGGGCGGATGTTGCCCGAGACAGTGCCGTGACAATACATTTCAACGGAAAGGCAGGCAATGATGACTTTATAGAATGGATACTAAAGGAATTAGTTAGTTAATTAGTTTCATGGTGAAAAGCAACAGGAATTTAGACTTTATGAAATACAACATATACTGTTTATTGCGACTACCTTTGGTACATAAAAAAATTATTCCACGTCGACGGCGCTAAATATTCCTCCTCTCTCCGACGAGGGACTTTTCGGTAACGGGGTGCTATTTTCCTTCTCTTCTTCTTCGGCTGTAGAGGCGTCATTGTTATTGAGCTCTTCCTCGGCTTCTTTCAACAAAAAATCTATGAACAAATCCGCCACTGGAACTTCTGCGTTCTCTCCCGTGGCGCCTACAACCCTCAATCCAACCCCGGATATCGCTCCAAAAGCTTTCCCGACGCCTCTGGCGATTCCTAACGGTGCCCTCGCGACTTTAGATATCACTCCAGTTGCTCGTCTTGCGCCTAAAACGATCGCTTCTCGTTGCGAGTCTTCCATGTTTAACAGTCTCGACATCAATTCGAGCACCTCTTCGGAAAAGTTGCGTTCGAAATACGTCACCAAAAGCTTCGTGATGACCGACTTGTCGATGAACACTTCGTTCTCGCCATCATCACAACCAGCAGATGATGAGGACAGCCGCGCGATTTTTTTAATCGCTTGCGTCAAAGCGACTCTCAACTTTGTGGACTGCGCGGTTGCCTCGGCGCACTTTCTCGAAGCGTCTTTAAACTTTTCTTCGGCTCTCCCTCGTTTCCTTTCCAACTCTTCCATCTCCATCGTTTTCTTCTCCAAAAGCTCCATGGTCTCTCTCAACTTACCACTCGTCTCTCTTAATTTCTGCCTCGCCTCTTTCGCTTCGTTCGTCCTCCCGTCCATCTGTTCCTGATCGGCGTAAAAACTTCCCAACGCTCGATTTAAATTTTCAACCTCTTTTATTTTCCTATTCAATCCGTCTTCTTTCTCCATCAGTTGCATCGAAAGTCGCTCCACTTCCTTCTCGAACTTCTCTTCCACTCTTCTCTTCTCCTCTTCCACCCGTTCTTCGATCGACATCTCGTCTCTATCCTCCGCCTCTTCCACGTCCAACAAATGTTCCCGCAAGCGCTTCAACTCTTTCTCTTTCGTTTCGAGCGCTTCGCGACACTCGCGGAGTTGCGATTGAAATCGATTTTTGATAGTCTCCGCGTCCATAAGTTTTTGCGATAAGCGCGTGGAATCTTCGCCTCGCGCTCTTTCCGCGAGCTCTTTTTGGCGTTGGAATTCTTTCGCGCGCTTCTCTAAAAGGAGTATTTGTTTTCCTCGTTCCTCTTCGTTTTCGCTCCTGTTCGTTGCATTTCCACCACCACCACTCGAAGACGCAGAAGCCATCATCGTCTTCATCTCCTCCATCAACCGCGCGTTCTCCTCCGATAACGAACCAATCACACCTTTCAGCATCACTCGCTCTTCCTCGTGCCTTTGTTTTTGCTGCTGTTGTTCTTCTCGTCGTTCTCCGTCGTGAGCGTCCAATCCACTCCGTTCTCGTTTCCTCTCTTTTTCCAATTCCAACCGAGCTCTGAGTTGCGCGATGCTGCTCGTCGTGGTCGCATTTTCGCCGCCTAGTGTTCGCTCGTCGTCGGAGGAGGAGGGGGAGAGGTCGAGCGGCATCTCTCCGTCTCTCTGTCGCTCTCTGTCGCTCCGTGTTCGATGTGTTTGTGTGCGTTTTTTTCTGTCGCAATGCTTCAAAACAAATCCAACATGGTGGCGAAAAACACCTTTCGCGGCGGCGTTTCCGAGCGAGAATTCGACGGCGGCAAGAACAAGAACACCGCGATTGCTGCTCATGTTCATCGAAATTTCACTTTTACCAAAAATTTCATCGCGTCCGCTTTGCTCGCGTTCGTGACTTCCGCGCACGGTTTGCTCACGACGGCGTCTCTCCGGGGAAAAGAAAAGTACAGTTACAACGTCGCGACGGTACCGTTACTCGCGGAAGGGTTGAAGTTATCGATAAGTTTTGTTTTGTTGAAAAGGGAGATGCGTTTGATGGCATCGTCGTCGTCGTCGTCATCGTCGGAGAGTGCGAGTACTAAGGTGGTGATGACCACGCAAGTGAAAACAGTCATGTTGTATCCGATTCCGAGCTTGATTTTCTTGTTGCACCAAGCGGTGTCGTTTCCGGCTTTAGTGTTATTAGATCCGACGACGTTTCTGGTTTTAGGAAACCTGAAGATTGTCATCACTGGGGTATTAACCAGGATCTTTTTGAAGAGCACAAGCGCTGGATGGACGTATAAGAAGTGGATTGGTTTGATCTTGGTCACGGTCGGCGCGTGTACGACGCAAGTCGGCAAGAGCGAGAAGACGGGCGGGAAGTGGATGTTGTTTCAAAGATTTAGCGCGTTTGGGTATTTTTTAGGGATTGGAGACGCAATTTTGAGCGCTTTGGGAGGCGTATACGTCGAGTTTGTATTTAAAAAGAACATAAACGATTCGATTCATTGGCAAAATCTGCAGATGTACGCGTTCGGGTTGTTGTTTAATAGCGCGAGATTGACGTATTTGGATTTTAGGAAGTTTGGCGGATGGGACGATGACAACGACGATTCTAGCGGCAATGAAGCGGTGTATGCGTGGCCTATGACTGTGTTTTCTGGACACTCTTTCATATCGATGTGCGTGGTTGCCAATCTGGCATTCGGTGGTTTATTAGTCTCGCACATTATAAAAAATGTAGACGCCATCGCGAAAGTGTTCGCCACCGCCTGCGCCATGTTCCTCACGCCGACGTTGTCGTTTATTTTGTTCGCGCACGTACCAAGCCCAGCCATTTTTGGTGGAGTTTTGATTGCCAGCTATGGTATGCTGACGTATTACGACTTAGTTCCAATTCGGAGCAGCGGGAACTTGAGTAGTAGTAGTAGTAGTAGTAGTAGTAATAGTGATAGTATCGATAGCAACGAGAAGAATAGAACTGCGACGACGCCGAGAAGTCGCCGGGGCGTGGTGTTGTAATAGTGCATTCAACTAGTACATGGCCTAGTGCTAAAAACTAAATTCAACTACACGGTTCTAGTGCTAAAAACTAATGCAAACGTCCCTCTCTTCGTTTGATTCGGCAGCCGCGCTTACGCTTATGGTCAACTCGGCGCCGGACGTTTTCGGAATAACGACGAGCGAAGACGCGTCCGTCGTCGTTTTCCTCAACACGTGCACGTTCGTCTTCGTCTCTCGAACGACCACGCCAGATTCGCCGACCAAGCTTGCTTTTCGGTGTTTCGTGACTAAAACAACCGCCCCGAAAAGTTCCCACGCGTCTTTTTCCTTACCGTCTCGCATCGATATCCCATCCACGTGTTCATCCATCGTCGTCGTTTTCTTCGCCTTCTTCTCCTTCCTCCTCTCTTCCAACTCCTTCGCGGCGTATTCTCTCCACAATTTCCTTACTCTCCTCAAAGATTCCCACGTCAACGCGTTCGTCTTCTCTTTCCCATTACCAAAAAGACCATCGCCGCCCATTTTCGCTCGCACCATCTTCTTCCATCCCCTCCCAGAATACTCCGCGCTCTCCGCGTTCGCGAACCGCCTTCGTCGTTCCTCCTTCCGGTGCAAGTCGCCCTCTCTGTCCTCTCTGAACCTGTTATTAGTATTGTTATTACTGCTTGATTCGAGCATCAACATCTTCTTCTCCGGAAGTTTCGTTTTCATCAAAACTTCCGTTCGCCCGATGTCTCTCTCGTTTCGTTCGAACAAGTCTCGAATTATATCCAAAGATTCCTCCATCCTCCCGCTGTTGTTCTTGTTGTTTTTTCCCTCCTCCTCTGCAAACGGAGAAGACGAGTACACCCACGAGGTCTCGTCTTCGTTCGTTAGTTTTGATGATGTTTTTGCCGCCGACTTTTGCGCAATGTTTCCCCGTCCTTGTTGTTCTTCTTCTTCTTCTCGCGGGGCGGCTCGTTTCTTGCTCTTCTTCTCGCTGATATTCTTTGTCTTCGCCGTCGTCAGTCGAGAGTCCAACCGAGCGATTCTGGACTGCTTGTTCTCGTTGTTGTTGTGCTTCATTTCATCACGTTGTCTGTGTGTGTGTTTTAGAAGTGAAAAATTTTAAGTGTAACTTTGAGTCTTTGTATGTGTCAATCTGTCTATCAATCGATCAATCTATGCTCTCATCAGTCGCCGCTCTGTTGCCCGGACTTTGATTGTACTCGTCTGACAAATCTTGCGTAATCTTCGTCCGTTGGTTCTGGAGAGCCTTTTTCGAGCAAGTAGTTTACGCAATCGGGGTGCTCGTAATACCGAGCGTGAGCGACATGCCAGGCATGAGGAGGTACTTTCGCCTCTTCGATTAAGTATTTGAGGCAGTCGATTTGGCCATACTTTGCAGCGCCTGACACGAGGGTGAACTTTCCCACCTCCTCTATCATCTTTCTTTCTTCGACGAAATATTTCAAGATCTCCACGTGACCACCGCATGCTGCTTCTCCTGCCGCTTGCATTTCCGTACCTCGCGAAGGTTGCACTTTGTCGACAAGAAATCGAAGACAGTCGAGGTGTCCTCCTGCAGCAGCTTGAGTGCACGCCTCTTTTTCTTCACACGGGCAACCATTAGAGAAACAGTACTTCAATATCTCGAGATTAGCTTTAAATGCTGCCGCTTTAATCGTCCTTTCATCCCACTCGCACTGTTTCACTTCTCTCGCCCACTTGAGGAACTCGAGTTTGTTCGTTGCAGCAACTCCCGCGCAAAACGTGACTTGATCCATCACTCTTCCTCTCTTATCTTTCTTTCCCCAGGGAATGTTATTCCACATCCATTCCAACGTCGAAATGGATGAACATTCGTGAACATCCCAATGTAATTTCGATACGTCTACTCCGGCGTAAGCAAGCACATCTTCACTCTCTCTACTCACCTTTGAAAAGAAACACCGATCTGTCCCATTCAATTTCGGAATCACATGCGAGACAAAAACATCCTTATGATGCAACACCAACCCGGTCCACAACTTCGTCGGTCCAAGCTTCAGCCGCTCCATATTCGCTCTCGCTCGTTCGACAGCCTCTTCCTTCTCCCTCTTCTTCTTCCTCTTCTGCGCGCCGGAGAGATTCTTCCCCATTATTATTAGTCAAACTGGTAAACGTCTTTTTTTTTTCTTGTTGTGCTCGTAAAATTTTGTATCTTGAAACGAGAGCAAAAAATACGAGCGCATGTTGCCCATTTCACATTCGACAAATATAATATATTTTTGCGCGTCGTTCATTCATTCATCGTCATTCATCAGAGAGCAATCATTCGATAACGGACACGTAATGTCAAGGATGTTGACAATTTCCTTCTGTTCTCTCTCGCGCACCCCCGCAACATACGCGATGGTGGTACCGCACAAAAGAATCAAACGACGAGATCACGAGACGACGAGGCGAGACGTTTTGCGAACGAAAAAAAAGAGCAACAGATCTTCTTCCGCGCCGACGCCGGGGCTTCCAGGAGGGTCAGAGAAAAGTGCGTATACCAACCGCGAAGGCAAGGAGACGGAGAAGGAAAGGATGTCTTTACCGCCGTTTGAAACCGCAAAGTCCGGTCCAAAAACAACGCAATGTTTGTTGTTTGAAATCGAACTTCCATCGAGAGATATCGGCATTGAATTCAAAGAAGTGAAAGGCGCACGATTTGCGTGCATGGTATCTAAAGTCGAGAGAACGTCTCGAGCGTTTGGCAAGGTTAAGGAAGGAGACCTGCTGACGCGAGTGACGGCGACGCAAATTCACGAGAAAGTGCCGGAAACGCAAGCGACGACAATTTTGGATCCTTGGAAATGGAATTCCGGGTGGTTTGAGTGTAAAGATGAGTCGTTCGACGACGTTCTCGCGGCGATTCGTTCGACGGCTGTGGTAAGCGCCGGATACGTCCACAAGTTAGTGAGGTTCGAATTTTTACGAACCGAAGAAGACGTCGCGGAAAAGGAAGAGGAGGAAGAGGAGGAACGCGCGACCGAACTCGCTTCAGACGACCAGAGAGTAAAAGAAAAAGAAGAAGAATCAAAAGAGAAAGAGAAAGACGAAGAAAAAGAATCATCCTACCGCGAAGCGCTCTCGCACAGAGGCAAACTCGAAGCCGACCGCGAGGCGAAACATATCGAGTTTCCGAAAGAAGAAATCGAAGGCGGTTTCGCCAAAGACGAAGATTCCAAAAAGCTTTTCAAAGAAGAGACGTCCGCGTGGGACGATTGATTGAAGAGAGAGAGTCGTCGTCGAAAGAGAGAGAGAACGAGAGAGAAAAAGAGAGAGAGAAACAAAGAGCGTTTTGGAGAACGCGCGCTTAAAAAATACTACCACTACGTCCTTCTTTCGAGCAGTCGGGGTTAGAAAATAGCGCTTGTAAAATGTCGAGTATACCCAAAGCATACCGTTGGTTAAAAGAGTACTCGACACATCTGCGTCTGCAAAGGCACGCGAATAGAAAAAAGACCTCACCGTTCAATTCGATGCGGATGATTCGATGAAGCGCCGAGCGTGTTGTTTGGTATGGTATTTTCGCCCTTTTTTCTGAAAATATTCCTTTTCTTTGCATTTGGAATAAAATCTCTCGGCAGCTGCCACACAAGTCTGACGCTTCGAATTTGATTTCTTTTCAATGTTCTCGTCGGCTCCTTTGGAGAGTAGTTCACGACCTGTGGACGAGAATGGGACGAAAAAGGGCGCGATATTGTCCTCGACTTTATCGCCTCCCGGTGGGTCGTCGTCGTCGAGCTGCGAGACCTCGTTTACAAAAAGCATCGCACCGGCGATAACGGCGACGAAATTGGAACAAATCTCGTTGGCGGAAAAAGAAGAAGACGAAGACGAAGAAACAGAGAATAGGATGATGTGTTATTCAGAAGAAGAAGAAGAAGAAGAAGACGGGATGACGGGGTCGACGTCGGACGAGGAAGATTTGGAGGCGAATTTACCTCCTTTGAGCGCGGAAACGGACCCGTTGGTTGTCTTGAAGAGAATATCTTTCGGGTGGCAGTTCGCTTTGGTTGATTTCGCTCTGTTTAAGAGAGTCGGCGGGGGGAGGTATTCGGCGGTGTATCACGCGAAGTATAAGCGGTTAGGGATGGATATGGCGTTGAAGAGGTACGTGAAGGAACGATTGCAGCCACACTCGATGGAGCAAATCGCGAGAGAGATTGCGATTCATTCGCAGATGCAACACGCGAGCATAGCGCCGTTTTACGGAGCGTTTTTGGACGACCACACCGGGGATATCTATTTGATTCACGAGTTTGCGCAGAGAGGTGATGTGTTTCACGCGCTGAACGCGACGACGTTTGGGAGGTTTTCGGAAACGAGAGCGGCGAGAGAGGTTATCAAGCCGCTGGTGAACGCGGTGGTGTATTTGCATCAAAGAGGCGTCGTGCATCGAGACATTAAACCGGAAAATATTCTCGTCGCCGAAGCCGGGTCGACGATGGTGATGAATGGGGGTTTACAGGCGAGAGAAACGACGACGATGCAGAACAATCGAGCGTACGCGAGACACACGGCAAAATTGACGGATTTTGGTTTCGCGTGCGATTTGAACGTGCACAAGCCGTTGGCGAGATTAGGCACGACGGATTACATGGCGCCGGAAGTGGTGGCGTGCAATCGCGAGAGGCGCGAAGAGTTGCAACAAAGGAACGAAAGTGGTTACGGCGCGGCGGTAGATAATTGGGCGATTGGTGTTTTGACGTACGAATTATTGGTTGGTATTCCTCCGTTTGCGGGGCCGAACAGTCCGAACAGAGAAGACACGTACGAGAGGATTTTGAAAGGTTCGTATTCAAAGATTCCGAGTTTTGTCAGCGACAAGGCGAAGGATTTTATCGCGAGGTGTTTGGAAGTAGATCCGGAGAAAAGAGCGACGGCGGAAGAGTTGTTAGAGCACGAGTGGTTAGTTTCGAGGACGATGGTGAGACTCGGCGGTAGTAGCGCGCCGATATCGCCGACATCGACCGACGCGAAGACGACGGTAAAATCGACAAAAGCGGAGAAAGAAGAAGGTGAAACGACTGCCACCGCCCCTTCGCGAAAGACTATTCCGAACGAGGGTGAGAAAGGGACGACGAGCGTTGGTGATACGACATCAGATGGCAACGGCGCCGTGATTAAGATTCTCAAAGAACAGATAAAAATTGCAAACGAAATCAATAATAATGCCGTCGGGTCGACGAGTCACGAGATTGAAGAAATCGTCGAAGAAGAGGAAGCAGAAAATGATACCAAGAATAAGAAGAAGCAAAGCGTTGGAAGCGAAGATGACCCGTGGAGTACTTCGGATGAATCGTTAGAAAATGAAGAAAACTACGTTCGCGAGTTGGCCTCAATCGCCGCCGGTCGATCGGCTTCAATCGCGATTGCGGGTATTTCAGGAAGCACGCACAACGCGGGTGGCGGTGGTGTATACTCGACACACGTCCCAACCAGTCAACTGTCGTTGATGAAAGAGAAAGCCGCCGCGGCGGCGCCTATTTCGCCCTTGAAGCACCCAATGAAAGCGCCTCTGCCACCTCCTTCGCCTTCAACAAAGAAGAGTTCGGACAACACCGTGGAAGGCTTGGGATTCGGCGCTCAGAAAATCGATTTAGCCGGGTTAGCCGCCTTACGCGCGCGCTACGCCGGAGAAGAGTACGAAAGCAACACCGGCACACCCGCGCGGTCTTCGTTCGACGGAAAGCTACAAAAAGAGCAGAGTACAAGGAAAACAATAAAGACGGGTGACATTCCTTCGTCGCCTTCCATCTCGATGTTTGGCAAACTCATGCAAAGGTCGCAATCCGCGATTGCGACGAAATCGTTCAATCACCCGGAAGCGGCGAATGGTAGTGATAGCGCCGCTTCTCCGCGAAAGAAAAAGTCAATGACATCATCATCCTCTGGAAAGAGTGTGAATATTGATGTCCAACGTTCCTCGCAATCCTTCTTGCAACGCATGCGAGGATCGTTGTTCTCTTCGAGACGGGTGCGAAATTTGACGGGCGCGACGAACGATGGCCAAAGCGAGTTTGACGACAGAAATATCAAGACTTAGCAGCAATATAGTAGCCGCAATAGGTTTAAACGTAGTAGATTAGTAGATTAGAAAACTTGTACAAATATGCATTCCGTTATTACTATTGGACACATCAGCCGTGCGCGAGATACCCAGGATTCACATCGTACCGTATCGGGACAAATCCCGAACCATATCTTACGAACTGCTTTTGCTCGTACCCGCGCGGATTGACGTACCCTTCGCAATACAATGCGCATCCTCGTTCTATGCCTTCGTCTATGTACGCCGTAAAAGAACACCACCTGAAACTGTTTTTTTTGAGAGAAAAAATAGGCAAAACATAAGTTTTGGATAAAACGAGAGAATAAAAAAAAACAGAGACAAACACTTTGCGCGCGCGCATGCATAGCGAGAGAGAAAAAGAACGCATAAACGCGCGCACCACGGAATCTCCAGACACGTGTTGCACTGTTCTCTCCATTCGAAAGATGGGATGAACTGACACTTATCGAGACATTTCGCCTCTAAACGTGTGACAACAAAAAAGGTAAAGGTCAGGAAAACGAGAAAAAAATTCATCATTTTTTGTGAGGTCTGTTTTTTATCCATCATTCACATGTTTGCGCTCTCGTCGTCGTCGTCGTCATCTGCGGGGTTTGTTAAAACCAACAACAAAACCTTGAAAAACAGGAGACAGACGATGGGGATGATGATGCTTTTCGGTGGTTTTTTCTCCGAAACCGATGCAGTTTTTGCATCTTCTTTGTCTTCTGCAAAGAAGAGATTAGTTAGCGACGGATACTCGATAGAGTTGGACGAAAAGTACACCGCGGAAGAATCAAAAGGGGTGTCGACATCAACACAAACAATTAAAGACGAATCCGGGAATATTATCGCGACGATTCGGAGCGAACCGACCGGTACGATGGGGAATTACGGGTTACAAAGCATGTTCGCGAATGTGGATGAGTTCGGGGAGAAGATGAAAGGACGGTATAAAAACGCAGACGAGGACGAAAACTCGAGCGGCGAAAGTAATAAACGGGCGGCGAAAGAGTTAGAAGGGAGTGGAATGTACGCTATTGAGTTGAGCGGGAACAGAGTCGTTGGGATTGTGGTTGGATGTAAGGATGGCGAGAACGGGAGGAAGTTTAATCAGATGCAAACGATTAGCGCGTTTGCGCAAGCGAACGACGAGAGGAAGAAAGAGGAAGCGTGGTCGATTTTGGAATCGCTTCGATTGACGACTGGGAAGACGTGCAGCGGGTGATTAAGTTCATCATCATATCTGATGATAGCATTGCAATAGAATAGAAATAGAAGCATTAGTTCGTTAGTCTGTAGCAACAAATGTACTCGCGTTCCAAACGTCGGTGGCGTCCATTGACTTTCTGAAAAACGCCGGTTCCGATACTCGCACGTTTAAAGCTTCTCCTCCTCCTCCTCCTCCTCCTCCTCCTGCGTCGTTGCGCCAAGGCACGGCTTCTGGTGGTAACGTAATCTCTGCCGCGAAGAGATGCAACTTCGGTCGATAGTTTTTCGCGTTATCGCAGTGCGCTTTACCTCCGTATCTATCGTCGCCTAAAATTGGCATGTTCAGTTCCTTCTCGGCGTGCTTTCGCAGTTGGTGCGTCCGCCCGGTTTTCGGGTGGAAATCGATCAAAACCTTCGTGACGGTATTCTCGTCGTCTTCCCCGGTCTCGTCACAAATTGTAAACTCGGTTTCCGCGTATTGATTTCTCTTTGGTCCCATATCGTTGCTCGTAATCGTCCCACGCTTCTCGTTTATTTTTCTCTTTCCGAGACCTCCGTGTGCGTTCGTATACTCTATCAACACCGCTCTGTACCGCTTCCTCGCCGTGCGATCTCGGAAAGCTTCGGAGAGCACTTTCAACGCTCGACGTGTTTTCGCGCACACAACTAACCCTCCCGTCAAACTGTCTAACCTGTGGACCGGTCTCGGACGATGCAGCGCGCCCTCTACGTTGACCGCCGGCGCGGCGATATACGGCAACACTCGATCTAAACTCCAACCCTCTAATTCGCTATTACTACTACTATTATTATTATTATTATCATTATTGCTATTCTTACTCCTCGCAGCGTTACCACTCATCTTTGTCTTCAAAGTTGGAATCCCAAACGATTTCCTCACGATCACGCACTCCTCGTCTTCGTACGCCACCGTCGTCGCGTTATCGCCCTCGCGAATCTCCTTCGGCATATCCTCGCGCGATAATAAGCGAGAAGAAGAAGCAGCATCACCCGCGCCAAAATTCGCGTTCATTCTCGCCTGAATTTCAATCGTGATCGTTGTTCCTTCTTCCTCTCCTTCTTCGTTGCTTTCAAACCATTCTTTCAACACTTCGAATTCAACATCTGCTTTCGCTTCGTTCACCGTCACTTCGCCTCTTCGGATCGCTTTTTTGGCGGCTGTTTTCGTCGGAAATCGCTCGGGAAACGCGCGCACGAGCACGTCCGCGATGCGCATCGACGATTTCATCGCCGTTTCACTCGTGCTCGTTTCGTTGGCGTCGTCATCGATTCCGAATACCTCCCAGCGGGAAACCGTTTTCGAGGCGACGGTTTTAAACGCACTCGTATCGCTCTTCTTCTTTGATGACGACGCTGTTAATGTCGTTGGTTTCCGCATGCTGCGCACCGCGCGTCTGTTTCTTTTCGTTGCTCTTAATTCGGTGGTAAAGGCGGTTTCTTTTCTCGACAAAGACAAAGACGGTGCTTTCAACGATGATTCGCGCATGGAGTAATGGAGATATTCTTGTGAGTGAAATTCTACTCGTTCGAGTGCAATACGCGCGGGCAATGCACTACACGCGCGCGGGCAATACTAAACGCGCACATAAAAACACGCGCGCACGAATCATCCGGTGCGTTGAAAAAAACACTCGTGATGCGGAGTATTCACACCACTCCTCGCGAGACACCAGAAAGCTTTTCGCAGTCAATCTGGTACCCACATGTGTGATCAAAGGAGTTGCGCGCGAGAAGCGTTTCAGAGTGAACCCGGGGTTGTTCTTTTCAGACGTCTCGTCCGTTCGTGCGCGTACAATCCTACACCCGTAACACTCGCGCGTTTGTACGAGGTCTCGTCCAGGGACGGTTTAAGATTAAGAGAACCTCGTTACGTTTTAGAACTCGTTCGAAACGCTTTTCTCGCAAAACATAAAGAGCAGCAGCAGTAGGGGAACGAACGAAAACTCTCCACAAATTCGCTTCAGAAACATGCAAAACACCGGCGTCATGACGGTCACCCCGGCCCGGAAGACCTTGCAGTTCGAAAAAGCAGCGCGAACGCCTTTATCCGAACGTTCCATCTCGGATAACGAGACTAACGACGACGAGAATGATAAAGAAAATAAGATGCACAGAGCGTTCGGGGCGGCGTTTTTGCACATGGCGTTCCAAGGGAAAATGAAGAATAAAAGCGGAGGAATAAACGTGGACGAGGAGGATGTAAAACTGATGAAAGCATCGTCGAAGATGGAACGCATGGAACACGAGTTAGCGCAAGCGAGAGCGGAAATTGCACTCTTGAAAGAGAAGAAGAACAATCCTCCGAAACAAAGGAATAATAAATCTGTTGGTGAATTAAAATCACCTCTCTTGTTACCGTCACCACCGGTGTTACAAACGCCTTTACGTTTTCGGCGCGAGCGAGACTCGTTCCGGAAAGAGTTGAAAATGATCAGCCAAAACGCGGAACAAACGGAAGCGCAGATGTTAGAACAGAAAGATAAGGAACAAAAGTTATCCCAGGAGAACGAGGCGTGGTTGTTGAAAGCGTTGAATGAAAAGACGCGAGCGCTGAAGATTGCCGCCAAGGCGAACAACGCGAGCGAGAAAGAGTTGATGCAAGCGAAGGAGACGACGGATGTTTTGGAGCGAAGTTTACGAGAACAAACGGCAAAGGTTCAGATGTATAAGCAGAGGCTGGTGAAGAACGAACAGGCGAGGAAGAAGTTGGAGAGTAAAGTTGGGAGGTATCGGGACGCGTTGAAAGACGCGAGTTTGAGGAACGAGGCCCCGGAGGCGATGACGATGCCGCCCGTGGAGGAAGATTTTTCGGTGGATACCGCGATGAGTAACGAGAGTTATTGCGGCGAGAATAAGGTTGCAATCAATACTAATAATAACGTAGAAAGAACGACAAGAGAAGAAAATGAAGGAGAAGAAGAAGAAGAGGTGAACTTTCGCGTGTTCCCGGAACAGATGATGGTCGGCGTTCCGGCGACGCCCGCGATGTTTCAATTTCCGAGCAAGATGATGGATAAGAACAGCAGTCATAATAACGAGGACGAATACGAGACAAATACGAATTTACCAGATGTGACGACGACCACAATGACGCCTGGAGGCGAAGTGATTGATTTTTACGGTCGGCCAAAGCGAGACACGAAGAAAGACGTGTTTGTTATCTTGAGCGTTTGGGCGGCGACGATAGCCGCGTTGATTTCGATGGGAACGTCTTCGTCTCTATCTTCAGTCGTCGGTGAACGAGTCGTCGTCAAAGGCTTTGGCTTTTTCTGCTAGAATTGATTGATATTGTTCCTATTATTCTTAACTATTTAACTCTACTGCGTTCTAACTACTCGTTCTCTCTTCCAGTCGCGAACGTGATCATTTCTGAGTGTTTTTGTGAATGAAAGAGAGACGTCTTTACGTTATTTGAATCTTCGCGTGGCGTAGACGACCATCTCTACGATGTTGTTGAAAAGGAATATATATCAGTATATATTATAATGTGTATACGAACAAAAGAAAAACTCAAAAGACGAATAAAACGGAAGCAAAAAAGCAAAGACGATGTATACTTATAATATAAGCGACTTACCTTGGACGCTCATGGGCAACTCGGCGATATCCACTCTCGCCTCTCGATTGAAAATCTCTAAATCCGCCAGCGCCCACAACAAGTTCGGCTCTTCGCCGATGGCGTATAAACACCCCTCGTCGGTTTCGTCCGGGAAAATCGATTGGATTCTCTCCGTGACGAGTCGTATCCTGTCTCTCGCGGACAAGTCCGTCTCGTCCAATAAAAGTCTCGGACACTCCTCCAGCATCGACGGCACGCGTTCGCGTTTGAATCCAAGCTCGTACAAAGTCATCATATTCTGCACCGCTTTGGCGACATTCACGGAAGACACGATCGACGCGTCGTTCTGTAACAACTTCCCCACGTTTACATCCGGCAACGCTTTCTCCAATCTGTCCACTTGAACCATCAAATCGTCGCAGTCTTCGTACACCGATTTCGACAGCGCTAAATTCTTCGCCACCCGCGCGGCTTCAAAGTCTCGCATTTTGAATTTGATTTCTAAGAACGATTGCGTTCGAGCGATGTTCAAAGCGCGGTTCTCGTCGGTGATTTTGTTTTCGTCGTTCTTTGTTGCCTTAAACTTCTCTGTTTTCGTCGTTTTCGCAGTAGTAGTAGTGGTATAAAAAGTTTCGCTGAATGTTTCCAACAACTCTCGTCTCGTCTCGTCTCGCGCTCGCTTCGTCGCTTCGGTCAAAATCTCTCTCGCTTCTTC
>Ga0209335_10003498_pt1 | contig 15610 bp, 13 predicted proteins | sample COG_09_FD_184753 | JGI IMG/M metagenome (GOLD analysis project Ga0209335, IMG submission 184753) | Pelagic Microbial community sample from North Sea - COGITO 998_met_09 (SPAdes) (version 2) | ecosystem: Environmental > Aquatic > Marine > Neritic zone/Coastal water | place: Helgoland, sampling...
CGGGCCCGCAATGATTCGATCCGGTGCTAAGAATTTCGACCGGGTAACTGTTTTGACCGGTCCGGGAGACTATGAAGGCCTGATTCAAACCTTAGATGACAATGCGGGCGCTGTGCCGCGGCAGGTTCGCTTTGATTTTGCGCGTAAGGCCTTTGCGCGCATCGCACAGTATGATGCGGTGATTTCGAATTATCTCGCCGCCAGAGAGGCGGAGTCCGAACACGATCATCCGAGTCTGTTTCCGTCAGTCTTGTCTCAGCAGTGGGTCAAAGTTCAAGACATGCGGTATGGCGAAAACCCCCACCAGCAGGCGGCGTATTATCGAGAGGATCCTGTGCAGGTTGGGAGCCTGTCGAGTGCGGTCCAAATCCAGGGAAAGGATCTGTCGTTCAATAATTTAGCGGATGCAGATGCTGCCTTGGAATGTGTTCGGTCTTTTTCATCACCGACGTGTGTGATCGTGAAACACGCTAATCCTTGCGGGGTGGCCTCTGGGCAGGATTTTCTTGAAGCCTACGACAAGGCCTTTGCGACCGATCCGACCTCGGCGTTTGGCGGCATTATCGCGGTCAATGGCTGTGTTGATGAGCGCTTGGCGGAAAATATTATTGATCGGCAGTTTGTTGAAGTGTTGGTGGCGGAGGCGGTAACGCCTGCCGCCGCTGCGATTTTGGCGACTAAAAAGAATGTCCGGGTGTTAACGGTTGGCGGTGAAAATGCGGGCCAAGTTGGGTTTGATTTAAAGCGGGTCTCCGGTGGGCTCTTAGTTCAGACTCGGGATGCCCTGCTGTATGAGCCTGAGCATCTGCAATGCGTCTCGACACGACAACCCACGGCGCAAGAACGGACTGATCTGTTGTTTGCTTGGAAGGTCGCAAAAAATGTGAAATCTAACGCCATCGTCTATGCAAAGCATGAGCAAACCATTGGGGTTGGCGCAGGTCAAATGAGTCGTGTCTACAGCGCTAAAATCGCGGGTATCAAAGCGGCTGATGAAAATCTGGTGGTGCCGGGTTCTGTTATGGCGTCCGATGCGTTCTTCCCGTTTCGAGACGGGATTGATGCGGCCGCGGCCGCTGGGATTACCGCGGTCATTCAGCCGGGCGGCTCGGTTCGGGATGAAGAAGTAATTCAGGCGGCAGATGATGCGGGGATGGCCATGCTATTTACGGGTATTCGGCATTTTAAGCACTAAAATAGCGCTGATCGTAGGGCTGATGGGGATCGAGAGGGTCAAAACAACGTGAAAATTTTAGTGGTGGGTTCAGGCGGCCGAGAGCATGCGCTGGCTTGGAAGTTTGCGCAGTCTGAAGCCGTCAGTGTGGTCTACGTTGCGCCCGGCAATGGTGGTACCGCGACGGCCGCAAAGCTTGAAAATGTTGCGATTGATCCGATGGATTTTGACGCCCTGTGCGCTTTCGCCAAAACGCAGCAGATTGAACTGACCGTTGTGGGGCCGGAAGGACCTTTGGTAGCTGGGATTCAGGCAGTGTTTGCACGCGATGGGCTGGCTTGTCTTGCGCCTTCGGCGGATGCGGCGCAGCTGGAAGGCTCCAAAACCTTTTCAAAAGCGTTTTTGACGCGGCATAACATTCCAACAGCAGCTTACCAGAGCTTTACCGACCCGAGCGCTGCAAAGACCTTTGCACAAGCCTTAGGGTTGCCCGTGGTCATCAAGGCGGATGGTCTTGCAGCAGGGAAAGGGGTGGTGGTGGCCCAAAGTTTCGAGGTTGCGGCAGCTGCGATCGATGACATGTTGTTGGGCAATGCCTTTGGTGACGCCGGCGCGCGGGTCGTGGTTGAAGCGTTCCTGGTGGGGGAAGAAGCAAGTTTTATTGTGCTGGCCGATGGCGCCGATTTCCATGCGTTTGCAACCTCGCAAGACCACAAAGCCATTTTTAATGGCGATCAAGGTCCCAATACCGGCGGCATGGGCGCCTATTCTCCAGCGCCCGTGGTGACCGACGCCGTGAGCGAGCGCATTTGTGAACAAATTATCGCGCCCACTTTGCGGGGCCTTTTGAGTGAGGGCATACACTACACTGGGTTTTTGTATGCAGGCTTGATGATCGATGTCTCGGGGGCGCCCAGCGTGATTGAATTTAATTGTCGCTTCGGCGATCCAGAGACCCAGCCCATCATGATGCGTCTCGAAAGTGATTTGGCTGAGCTTTGTTTGGCAGCGGTTGAGCATCGCTTGGCTGCTCAGACGCTCAGCTTCTCACCCAAAGCCGCGCTTGCGGTAGTGCTCGCAAGTGCGGGCTACCCGGGTGATTATGACGTTGGGTTCCCCATTGTTGGACTCAGCGACGTGCAAGACGCAGTTGTTTTTCATGCGGGAACCGCGCTGCAAGATGGGGTTTTAACCACCAGTGGCGGCCGTGTTCTAACGGTTGCAGCGACTGGAGACTCTGTGCAGCAGGCGCAGCAATTGGCTTATCAGGCCGTGCAGGCGATTCAATTTGAGGGCAGATATCATCGGGAGGATATCGGCTATCGCGCGATCGAACGGGAAGTCTCTTAGGTTGTCAAAAGACCGCCATCGACCGGTATGACTTGCCCGGTCATGTAGCGGTTCTGGATGAGGAAGGTCACGATCGTGTCGAGGCATTCAGTGCCCCCAAGGCGGTGCAGGGGCGCGCGGTTGATGAGATCAGTGAGCAGATTGGCCTCCTCATAACCTGATGGTTCGAGCAGGGCGCCGGGGGCGATTGCGTTGACCCGAATCTGGGGCGCCAGCTCAAGGGCCAAGCTTTTCGTCAGCATGATCAGCCCGGCTTTACTCGCGCTATAGGCGCTATGACCTGCAAGCGGCTGCGCGCCGAAGACGTCACAAATGTTAATTATGCTCGAATAGGGCGCCATGATGGGTGCAAGGCCTTGGCAGATCATGAACGGTGCTTTGAGATTGACGCTAAAGATTTCGTCCCATTGCTCAGGCGACGTGCTGCCAAGGGGCGTGCTTGGAAAAACGGCAGCGTTGTTTACGATTAGGTCCAACTGGTCATATTCCGCCGTAACGTCTGCAACGAGCTGTGCAACCTCCGAATGCTGGGCAAGGTCTGCTTGAAAGAGCCGGACTGACTTCGGACGCGTCTCGTTCAGGTTGCGGGCAAGGGTGTCGGCGGCTGTTTTTGATTGGCTAAACCCGAGTGCAAGCTGCCAGCCGGATCGGTGTAGGTGCTCAGCAATACCGCGGCCAAGTCGTTTCGCGGCGCCGGTGATCAGCGCAACTTTAGCGCCAGTCACACGTTGCCTCAATGCGACGTAACTGTTCTGCTCGGATCATCGCTTTGATGTCCTGGCCGGACAGGCCACTGGCAGTCTCCGGTAGGGTCACTTTGGCGGTCTCTTGGACCAGGCGTTGCCAACGCTCGACAATCTGTGCCTGATCTGCCTTCTCCATGATCAGCGACTGACAACTGACCTGGACTGATTGTGCAAACCGCATCGGCTTTCGACGGGCGTCGCCGCGCTCAAGGGCATTGAGAATCGCATCGGCGCTCAGCGTCGTGACTTGGCAGAAGGTCGGAGCCCAAGTCCGCGTCAGATCGGCGAGTTCCAGCCAGTGTTTCGGGATTGCCAATCGTTTGTTGAGATCCTGCAAGTCTAAGGCAGGGTTTTCAAGGACCAGTCGGCTAAAGCGTAATTCCGCTGACGTATCCCGAGCCGGCCCATCGAGATTTTTGGTTGTTGCCAATCGAACGCCTTGGAAAATCCGTGCCAGGGCGTTGACGGATGCGAGCACCGCAAAAAATTCAGAGGGATGCGACGCGCCAAGTGCTTTTTCAAGCTCTTTGAAGACGCGCTCTCGTGAGAGGGTGCCAAGGTCGCCTCGGTCTACCATCTCGCGACAAAGCTGCGTTGTCTGATCATGAACCGTGAATCCAAGTCCTTTTAATCGTGCCTGAAATTGGGCCAGGCGCAAAATTCGCAGAGGGTCTTCAGCGAAGGCATCAGAGACGTGCCGCAACAGCTGGTTGGTAAGATCTTTTTGACCGCCGTAGGGATCAATCAAGGTGCCATCAGGGGCTTGCGCAATGGCGTTAATGGTCAGGTCGCGACGACCGAGATCTTCCTCAAGCGTAATGTCAGGATCGGTATCAAAGCGAAACCCTTGGTGACCAGGCGCTTGCTTGTATTCCCGGCGCGCCAGCGCATATTCCTCTTGGGTTTCGGGATGCAGGAATACCGGGAAATCCTTGCCCACTTGGCGAAAGCCGCGCGCCAGCATCGAATCAGGTGTTTCGCCAACGACGACCCAATCGCGCTCGAAAATGGGCAGGCCAAGTAACCGGTCTCGGACGGCCCCACCGACTAAAAAGGTGTTCATCGCTGTCTCAGATCCCATTGCGTACCCTTCATGCTGACGTTGCAGGCTGCGTAAAGTAGGCGCCGTCCTCAAATCTAAACGCCGTTAAGTGTCGACCCCAAACGGCCCCCGTGTCGAGCCCGATCAGTCTTTGCTGGCGCACGCCGCCGAGTGCGGCCCAATGTCCAAAGATTACAGTGTAGTCGGCAAGGCTCGCATGGCGCGTGTTAAACCAGGGGGTGAAGCCCTCTGGCGCAGTTTCTGCTTTATGGGACAGCTCCAGCTCACCGGTTGATTTGTAGAAGCGCAGGCGCGTAAAAAAATTGGTTGCAAGGCGCAATCGGTCGGGGTCAGTCAGGGTATCCGACCAGCGCGCTGGGATATCGCCGTACATATTATCTAAGAAAGCATCGACTGAGGCGCCGCGGAGCTGTTGTTCAATCTCATGCGCGAGGCGTTTGACTTGACTCAAAGACCAAATATCAGGAAGCCCGGCGTGGACCATCACGCGCTTATGAACCTCATCGCAGATGAGCAGGGGTTGCTGTTGTAGCCACGCAACAAACTGCGCTCGATCAGGATGGTTTAGCAAATCCCCAATCGTGTCGCCGCGGGTCGGCGTTCTGATACCTTTGGCGAGCGCCAAAAAGTGTAAATCGTGATTGCCTAAGGCTACCTTGAGATTGGGTAAGGTCATCAAATACTGCAGGGTCTCGACATTCTTAGGTCCCCGGTTAATCAGGTCCCCTGCGCACCACAGGGTGTCGGTCTCGGGCCTAAAATGCACTTGAGTTAGAAGCGCCATCAAGGTGTCAAAACAGCCTTGTATATCGCCTACGGCATAGGTGCTCACGATGCGTTCTGGCTCAAAAGGTTGGCGCATCGAACGTAATCAGCAACCGTCAAGGACTCGGCTCTCTCACTGGGGTCAATGGCCAGCGCCTTTAATTGATCGGTTGTTAGCAGGCTCGATAAAGAATTCCGCAGCGTTTTTCGGCGTTGGCCAAACGCGGCAACCAGAATGTCAGACAAGGTTTTTAAGTTGGTGGCTGGGTGGGGTGGCGGCGCGTGTGGCCGCAATTGAACCACCGCCGAGGTCACTTTCGGCGCCGGTTTAAACGCGGTTGGCGGCACATCAAATAATTTTTCAATCTCGCAGTGATATTGTGCCATGACAGAAAGCCGGCCATAGGCCTTGGTATTGGGGGCCGCGCCCATTCGATCGACGACTTCCTTTTGAAGCATAAAGGTCATGGTTGCGATCCGGTTGCCAAGTCCAAAGAGACGAAACAGCAGGGGCGTTGAGATGTTATAGGGCAGGTTGCCAACAATCATTAACGGCGCGTCGAAGGCAAAAAAGTCCACGGTTAGAACATCTGCTTCGATGATGTTGACCGTGCTAGGCAGAAGGCGTCGAAGATTTGGCATCAAGTCTCGATCGAGCTCAATCACGGTCATGTTTGGCGTTTCTTGAACCAATCTTTCGGTTAAAACCCCCTGTCCCGGCCCGATCTCGATCAGCGATTGTCCGGCCATGGGTCGAATGCTGGCACAAATCTGATCAATGATCAGGTCATCTTGTAAGAAATTTTGACCAAAGCGTTTTTTGGCGCGCATCATCATTTCAGGATCTAACCATGCGATCTGCGAGGTGAATTGCCGCTAACAGGCTGCCCGGGTCCGCGCGACCAGTACCGGCAAGATCGAGGGCCGTCCCATGGTCGACGGAGGTTCGAACAATCGGCAATCCGAGCGTGACATTAACGGCATGTCCGAAACCGCTGTGTTTGAGCACAGGCAAGCCTTGATCGTGATACATGGCGATGACTGCATCGACGCCCTGCAGCGCCTGTTTAGTGAACGCTGTGTCTGCAGGCAGCGGGCCTTGAACCAAATGGCCAAGGCTTTGAAACCGGGCAATAACCGGCGTAATGATGTCAATTTCCTCTCGACCAAGATACCCATTTTCGCCAGCATGGGGGTTGAGTCCACAGACGTTGACGCGTGGCTTGGCAATGCCAAAGTCTTCACTGAGCGAGCTTAAGGTTTGAGCAATGGTTGCACTGATGGCCTCGGGGGTGATGGCGTGAGGCACGTCGGATAACGGCAAATGGGTCGTCACCAGCGCAACTCTGAGATCGCCATCGGCCAACATCATGACCACCTTCTCGGTATGCGTGCGTTCGGCAAGCCATTCGGTATGACCCGTGAAAGCAATGCCGCTTTGATTGACCACTGATTTTTGGATCGGGCCCGTCACCAGCGCGGTTTTGGGGTTGGCTTCCCAGAGTGAAATTGCTTTTTCTAAGCACTGCACAACATAGGGACCAGAGCGAGTGTCGATCTTGCCGGCTTGGACAGCGTAACCAAGATCACACGGTAGTATGTTGAGATGACCGGGGGCATAGTCAAGTGCATCGGATAACACCCGGACAGATCGTGTTAATCCGAGTAAGTCAGCACGTGCTGCGAGCGCCACAGGGTCGGTGATATAAATTCGTTTGAGTGTGTCAGGCAACAGCGCATCGCTTGCCAAGCAAACATCCATACCAATACCAGCCGGCTCTCCCGGCGTAATGACAATGGTGTGGTCAGATTCTGATTTCGACAAACGCATCTTCCCTGATTTCACGCACCCAATTGTCAACTTCCTCATCGAAGGATTGCGCCCTGAGATAATTGGCGACTTGGTTGCGTTTGAACGTCTGACTGAAATCCTCGACTCGGCGACCGGTTACTTCTAGAAAATGGAAACCAAATTCGCTTCTAAAAACGGGGCTGACTTCGTTAATTTTAGTTTCAGAAATGGCCTTCTCAAAGGGCCCGACAAATTCATCACCGCTACTCCAACCAAGGTCGCCGCCATTCAAAGCTGAGCCTGGATCTTCAGAGTAAAGTCTTGCGACTTCATCGAAGGCGCGGCCACCGATGACCTCCTCTCTGAGGCTCTCCGCCAAGGCCTCGGCCTCTTCGAGCGATCGGATCTCGTTGGGATTGATTAACACATGACGAACCCGAGTTTGATCGATCATCCCTTGCGCCGCCGCGCCGCGTTTTTGTAGTAACTTGATAATATGAAAGCCGGAACCACTTTGTATCGGTCCTTTTACTTCGTTGATGGCAAGCTCAGTCACTAGGTCTGAAAACAGCGTAGGGAGTGCGCCGGGTTTCCGCCAACCTAGATCGCCGCCTTCAAGGGCATTCTTGCCGGCTGACTTGGCCATCGCGAGCGTTTGAAAGTCAGCACCGGCATTTAACTCAGAGACTAGGGTATCTGCTTGTTCTCGGATCGCTTGAATCGCAGATTGTGACATCTCGGAATGGGTCGCCAACAATATATGACCGACCCGATACTCATCCGCGGTGAGTTCTCTGCCCGCATCTGAATTGAGAAAATCGTCGATCGCTTGCTCGCTGATTTCAATGCGGCTGTTCATGACGCCTTGTTGAACCCGACCAATCATGATTTCTCGTTCGATTTGCTGTCGCATTCCTCGATACGAGATGCCATCAGCGGTGAGGGCTTGTCTAAATTGCTCAAGGCTCAGCTGATTTTGGCTGGCAATTCGAGCCATGGCGTTATTGAGCTCAGCATCGCTAACCCGCACGCCGGCTCGACGAGCCATCTGGAGTTGGAGACTCTCAACAATCAGACGCTCAATAATTTGTTCGGTGAGAATCTCATCACTGGGTAGGCTGCTCGGATTAGCAGCTTGGGCTCGGATCGCTTTGGCCCGCTCATCGACTTCTGAGCGGGTGATGATGTCGTCGTCAACAATCGCGGCGATCTGATCGAGCACAATCGGCAGGCTTGACGCGGGCAGCGCGATGAGACTCAAGCAAAGGACGATAATTGGGTGTTTAAACATGTTGGTAACCTTGATTCCATTGGTTTTAGGCTGTTTGCTTGGCGTCATCGGGTGGTATTGATAAAACCCGGAACACTTCGCTCAAAAATCCGGGTCATGTCACTGCCAACTCGCATCAACCCTTTGAGCTCAAATGAGAAAAAGATGCCGGTCCGCGTTTGCGCATCCAGTTGGTATTGGCCATCCACCCATGTGAGCTTGGGGTCAAAAGACTTTCTATAAGCTGCGTCAACCGACCAGCAACAGCCATTGTATGACACACCGAGGAGGGACTCTATATCTTTACTGGCTCGATTGTTGCGCCCCCATAACCCTCTGACCTTAAAACCCTTGCCGATAGGGGCTTGCAAGGCAATCTGCGAGACGCTTGACGCGGCGGCTAGGTCGGCTTGACCAAACAAATACTCGGCCGAACGGTATCGATGCTGGACGCTGATCAAAGTTGACTCGCTTGGCCGATAAGAAAGACTCAGGAATCCAGAGGCGATCGCCTTCAGCTGGTGTCGGTATGAGAGATCAATTCGGCCGGTGATCGCGTCGGTTGTCGTCAGCTCCGCTTGCAAGTTGGTTTGACGCCCGCGACGACGATCGCGGTCGGTGAGCGCCGCTGGCGCTTGATAGGATTGACCGACACTGACGCGGCCGAGTTGATGACCGCTCGATCGTTTTAGCCAGCGGTGATCAAAACCAATGGCGATGGTGTGGTCTGTTATGCCCCAATCGGCGCCGACGGCTGCATAGGGGTTGAACAGGGATGAATAGTTGGGTTCAAGCCAGGCAGTATCGATACCAAATTGGGGCTGATCGCGCGCGTTGCGACCCAGCGTGACCGAAATCTTAGGCTCAAGAATACGTTCGGTCGAGCTGGTGTCGTCTCGGTGCGTGAGTCGTGTCCCGGCTAAAAAGTGCAGGAAAGGGTTGTTGAAACCGGAGGTGGTTTCAGCATCGTGACTTGCTCGATACCGTCGAAGCTTTGCACCAACCGTGCTTTCGAGGTAGCCCAGGGCGTTGTCGTATGGCCAAGTCAATTGGGTGTCTAGTACCTGACGTTGACCTTGGAACGTACCGGGATTCGCATCCTGCAGCCGTGATTCGGTGAGACCTAGGCGGGTCGTGCTCTGTAAACGTCCCCAAGATCGGTTGTATTGAATATCGAGTTCTGGACGCTTTTCAACTTGTTGATTCAGCTGCGGCACGAGCATCTGAAAACCTTGGAAGGATAAATCAGCCTTTAAATGCGCGCGTTCATATTGTACCGAGATCCGCTGGTTCAAAGCCGGTAAAATCCTGCCATATTGTGGGTTGGTGGGACGAAGCGCTCCCAGGTGACCGCTGTAGGGGGCAAGGTCACTGTCGAAATCCCTAAGGAAATTTAGGTCAGAGGCTTTGCTGAAATTAATTTGGGTTGTTAAGCCGGCGAGTTTGACATCATAAAACAGGCTCATGACATTGCGATCAGACGGGTCTTGATTTTGACTTGGTGCGATCGGACTTAAATCATTGATGCGATCCTCTGGCAGAAAAGCGCCGTTGAATTGCCCTTGGTGCTTTGCGCCAAGGCTTCTGACTTCACCCTCGAAAAGTTGGCCGCGCCGACTCAGATGCCGCAAACCAAGGGTCGCATCCAGATCAGAGCGGAAGTTGAAGTAATATTTTAAATCCGTCTCAAAACCGTTGCGGCTATTCTGAGACAACCCGATGGGCAAAAAGCCGCTCTGGCGCTCGGTCGTGACGGGTATTTTTAGATAAGGTAGGTATAAAACTGGAATGTCTTTGACTCGAAGCACCATGTTCTTGACGGTCAGAGCGCTTTCGGCCTGGTCTGCGACAAGGGCTTGACTCGAAATCTGCCAAAAATCAGCGTCGCCGGGGCACCGGGTGACCACGCCTTCAGACAGTTCAAAACGCTGGCGCCCGTTGAGTGAGATTTCGGCGGCACTGCCTCGAAGATTCGATTGGGGCTGTATAAATTGCGCTTGTTCGACCGAGCCTTGGCCGACTAAAAAGTTACCCGAGGCCCGGGTGCCTTTGATGCAGAGGTTGGTATCGATGATCGAGATGTTATGGTTCAAGGTGATCTGATTGTCGACAAAGCTCAATTGCGCGCTGTCAGCCTGCAGGCGCACATCGTTGTTATAAATTAGGACGTCACCAAAGATTTCAGCAAAAGTATCCGGTCGGACGTTGGCGCGGCGCGCCGAAATGTGTGTGCTGCCCTCAGCGTTAACAAGGGCTGTAAAATCGGGGTTACGGCACTGTTCTGTATTCAGGCCGATGGACCCAGCTGCAAGCAAGGGCGCACCCGCGCAGAGCCCGAGCAGGACAAGCCGTGGTCTTATTCCGAATCGGAGCAACCGATGAGGCATAGTAAACATCTAGGTTTTCGCCGAGGTCCAAGAATAAGCCATAATGGGTGAGATCAACAGAGAACCCGGAGCCGATTGATGGATACCCGATTGAGACAGCTCAGTCATTGGGCCGGTAACGAATTTGTCCCGTTGGGCCAAACCAAACTTTCGGCTGCTGACTTTGTCTCGGTCTCAGAGGATGCCAGCTTTCGACGCTATTTTCGCTGCCCGAAACTGAGTCAGCCAATCGTATTTATGGATGCGCCACCCGATAAAGAACCGCTTCACGACTTTCTTGCAATTGGCAATGCGCTGTCAGCGTCGGGGGTGCCGGCGCCCGTGTTTTATGCGGTCGACATCGAGGCGGGATTTTTAGCCTTGTCCGATTTTGGGGATCAACAGCTACTTGGCCTGGTTCAAGAAAAAAAGCCTGAAGCTGTTTTGTCGATCCTTTCCAAGGTAATGGGTTTGCTCCAAAACGTGGCGAAGGTTGATTGCAGTGTGCCTGACTATAGTGAGTCGATGTTGCGAGCCGAGATGGACTTGTTCCCGACCTGGTATTTAACGCGTTTGCTCGGCTTAACGCTGACCGATGATTTTTGGTCCGTATGGCAGACGGTTTGTGATCGTTTGGTTGCATCTGCACTGGCCGAGCCCCAGGTCTTTGTTCATCGTGATTTTCACAGCCGCAACATTATGGTGCCGTCAGAGGGCACATTTGGGTTGCTGGATTTTCAGGATGCGGTTCGGGGCCCGTTGAGCTATGACCTCGTGTCGTTGCTAAAAGATTGCTACGTTGAATATGAGCCCGCGATGCAAACAGCGCTCGTTGAAAGCTATCGACAAGCCTGGCTGGCTGATCCCCGCGTTCAGGCCATGACGCCGACCGCGTTTTATCAGGCCTTTGAGCGCATGGGATTGCAACGGCATTTAAAGTGCGCAGGAATCTTCTCAAGACTTTACCTGCGGGATGGTAAATCACGATACTTAAACGACATTCCAATGGTGCTGAACTACGTCGCCGCCGTTTGCCAAAGTCAGCCGGAGTTAAGTGACTTTTATGGGTGGCTTCAACAGTTTGTTTTGTCGGATCCAATTGGCGGGTCAGCATGAAAGCGCTGTTGCTGGCGGCAGGCCGGGGTGAGCGGATGGGTGCCTTGACCGATCATTGTCCGAAACCCCTCTTGTCGATTGGCAAGGAGCGACTCATAGAACGGCATTTAAAGCGGTTGAAGGCTGCTGGCGTCGAGGAGATCGTGGTGAACTTGCATTATTTGGGTGGCCAGATCAAAGCGCAGTTGGGCGATGGCGGGTCCTATGGGGTCCGAATTGCCTATTCTGAGGAAGCATCCTTGTTGGATACAGGTGGCGGTGCCCTGCAAGCCTTGTCGCTGCTCGGTAACGATGCGCCCTTTTTGATGATCAGCAGTGATGTGGCGACAGATTTCGACTTCAGGGCGCTGACGCAACTTACGCCGGAACTTGGACACTTGGTTTTGGTACAGAACCCCGAGCACCATCCCTGCGGCGATTTTGCGCTGAAGTCGAACCAGGCGGTGTTGCTTGGCTCAGAATTGACCTATTCGGGGATTGGCGTCATCGCGCCTGCGCTGATCCGATCATCAAAAAAAGTCCGCTTTGCGATGCGTGAGGTCTTGTTTCCGGCGGCTGAGCAAGGTCTTTTGACGGGTTGTGTCCATGATGGCTACTGGTCAGATGTCGGAACGCCTGATCGGTTGCGGGACACTCAAACAGATTTTGAGGCGGGTCTGTGTTGTTGACCAGTGGGATCCTGTAAACTGCGTGCCCTAGGACGGAAGCAGTGCAACCGTTGTGCCGTGATGGCTTGTTGAATCGACGCTCACACCGAGCAAGAGGGGTCTATGAAAAAGGATAACTGGATCGCGCCGTCTATTTTAGCGGCCGATTTTGCCCGGCTAGGTGCCGAAGTCGATGCGGTACTCGAAGCCGGGGCCGACATCATCCATTTTGATGTTATGGATAACCATTACGTCCCGAACTTAACCATTGGCCCAATGGTCTGTCAGGCCCTGAGGCAGTATGGTGTTGCCGCACCCATTGATGTGCATTTGATGGTTGAGCCGGTTGACCGGATGATTGGCGATTTTATTGAAGCCGGCGCCAGCTATATTACCTTCCATCCGGAAGCGTCGCGACATGTTGACCGCTCACTTGAATTGATCAAATCGGCCAACGTCAAAGCTGGGTTGGTTCTAAATCCTGCCACACCAATCTCGTGCCTTGATTTCGTGCTGGATAAAGTTGACATGATCTTGGTGATGTCGATTAACCCAGGATTTGGCGGTCAGACCTTCATTGAGACAACCCACCGTAAAATCCAAGCAATTCGCGCGTTGATCGATACCAGTGGTCTAGACATCCGGCTTGAGGTCGATGGCGGCGTTAAAGTGGATAACATTGCCGAAATTCATGCGTCCGGGGCCGACACATTCGTTGCAGGTTCGGCTATTTTTGGACGTCCAGATTATGCGGCAACGATTCAAGCGATGCGTGCGGCGCTTGCGGCTGTTTAGATTGAGATGACGGACCTGGCCCACAACACGCCCGCATACCTTGCTACCCTCTCAGCCAAGGGGTATCGCCACTTACCGATTTGTCGGGAACTGGTTGCGGATTTTGAAACGCCTCTGTCGTGCTATGCCAAAGTGGCGCGAGGACCCTACAGCTACTTGCTAGAGTCGGCGAACCAAGGCGGTGAGAAATGGTCTCGGTTTTCGATTATTGGCCTGCCGGCGAGACGTATCGTAAGAATGTGTGGGGATCGATTGACGCTAACGGACAATGGGGCGCTCATCAGAGATGAAGTGATTCAAGACCCGCTCGCCGAGATTGCCCAGCTTCAGCAAGCTTATAGTTATCCGAGCAGCCCGGGGATGCCGAACTATACCGGCGGGCTCGTCGGCTATTTTGGTTATGACACGGTTCGCTATGTCGAGCCTAAAATTAAAGATTCAGCACCAAAGGATGAGCTGGGTTCGGCTGATATTGTTTTAATGGTGTCCGACGATGTGATCGTGTTCGACAATGTTAAGGGTCGAATGCACCTTGTAACCCACGTAAGCGATCTGGGCCCGGATCAGATGAATCAAGCCGCGCTGCGGTTGGATGCGATGCAAGGTTGCTTAAAAGGGGCACTTCCGGATGAGTTCGTGACGCCAAAGGTCTCGCCGAGGCTGGAAGAGCCAGACTTTGTATCCAGCTATGGCGAGGATCAGTTTAAGACCGATGTCGCCCACCTGAAACAATACATTGTGGCCGGCGACGTGATGCAGGTGATTTTGTCCCAGCGCTTGTCGTGCAGTTTTGAAGCCGAGCCTCTGAATCTGTATCGGGCGCTTCGCGCCTTGAATCCGTCTCCTTACATGTATTTTATGGACTTAGAAACCGTACAGATTGTGTCGTCATCGCCTGAAATTTTAGCGCGGTTGGAGGATGGTGAGGTGACCGTTCGTCCGCTGGCGGGTACCCGGCGGCGGGGCAGATCGCCGGAGGAGGATCTTGAGATGGAGGCTGAGCTCCGGGCGGATCCTAAAGAGCAAGCCGAGCACCTGATGCTCATCGATCTCGGTCGTAATGATATTGGCCGTGTCTGCGAAACGGGAACGGTTGAGGTATCAGAGATGATGACTATTGAGCGATATGCGCATGTCATGCACTTAGCGTCAAATGTCTGCGGTCGTTTGAAACCGAACCTCACGGCCATCGATGTGCTGAAAGCGACCTTGCCGGTGGGCACTTTGAGCGGTGCGCCAAAGGTCCGCGCTATGGAATTAATTGACGCCTTCGAGCCTGTGAAACGAGGCATCTTTGGGGGTGCGGTAGGGTATCTGTCCTGGCAAGGTCAAATGGATACCGCCATTGCAATTAGAACCGCGGTCATTCAGAACGGCCGGTTGTTTGTTCAGGCGGGTGCTGGCATCGTGGCAGATTCTGAGCCCCACCTTGAATGGATGGAGACCCTCAACAAAGCGCGCTCGGTGATGCAGGCCGCAATGATTGCTGAAGATGGCCTGAGGTTTCGCGATTCGAGTGAGGACAATCGATGAAAGCCATTGGCTGCCTTAAGACAAGCAGGGTTACAGGTCGTGCGCCGCGAGGTTTCAGATGTTATTGATGATCGATAACTATGACTCCTTCACCTACAACGTGGTGCAATATCTCGCGGAGTTGGGTGCCGAGGTCGTGGTGGTGCGCAATGATGAGATTTCGGTAGCGGATGTTGAGGCGCTAAACCCGACGCATATTGTCATCTCCCCTGGACCGTGCACGCCGAATGAGGCTGGTATTTCGATGGCTGTGATCGATCGGTTTCGTGGCGTGATGCCGATATTAGGCGTTTGTTTAGGGCATCAAAGTATCGGTCAGGTGTATGGCGGCGCGGTCGTGCGCGCCCCCCGGGTGATGCATGGTAAAACCTCCCAGATTTTTCATACAGGGGTTGGCGTTTTTAGCGGGTTGCCCAGTCCGTTCGTTGCAACGCGCTATCACTCTTTGGTGCTGGCGCCTGAGTCGCTACCGGATGCGCTGGAGGTCACCGCTTGGACTGCGTTTGAAGATGGCTCGATGGAGGCCATTATGGGCGTGCGACAAATTGCTGACGGGGTCGAAGGGGTGCAATTTCATCCCGAGTCGATTTTGACCGAGCACGGCCACGCCTTGCTGAATAACTTTTTAAACCAAGGCCTTGGCATATGAGTGTACCGACGCTGTTAGCAAATTTAGTGGCGCAAGAGGACCTTTCTGACGAGCAGATGACAGTCTTGATGCAAGCCATTATGACGGGCGAGGCAACGCCCGCTCAAATCGGCGCGGCCCTCACGGCGCTGCGGATTAAGGGAGAAACCGTGACCGAGATTGCAGCGGCAGCGGGCGTGATGAGAGCGCTCTCGGCGCGCGTCACGGTGGCGGCCCGGGGTCTTGTTGACACCTGTGGTACCGGCGGCAGCGGCTCAAACAAGTTTAATGTCTCAACTGCGAGCGCTTTCGTTGCAGCGGGCGCGGGTATAAAAGTCGCGAAACACGGCAACCGAGCGGCATCT
>Ga0209335_10003509_pt1 | contig 15580 bp, 16 predicted proteins | sample COG_09_FD_184753 | JGI IMG/M metagenome (GOLD analysis project Ga0209335, IMG submission 184753) | Pelagic Microbial community sample from North Sea - COGITO 998_met_09 (SPAdes) (version 2) | ecosystem: Environmental > Aquatic > Marine > Neritic zone/Coastal water | place: Helgoland, sampling...
AGAGGGTGTATTCTTTTCAGCAAGTTTCTGTGCTATATTTTGGTTGAAAGAACGTGGTTTATTGCCAGGTTTAAGTTTTGCAAATCAATTAATAAGTCGGGATGAAAGTTTGCATACAGAGTTTGCTTGTATGTTATATCAATATTTGGATAATAAAGTTCCTGAAGAATTAGTATATGAAATGTTTGATGAAGCTGTTGATATCGAAGATCAATTTATAAACGAAAGTATTAAGTGTTCTATGATAGGTATGAATAGTAAATTAATGAAAGATTACATAATGTATATTGGTGATCGTGTATTAGTAATGTTAGGATATAACAAAAGATATATGAAAGAAAATCCATTTCATTTTATGGAATATAGTGCGGTAGATGGTAAGACTAATTTCTTTGATGCTAAAGTAGCAGAATATCAAATTGGTAGTATCAATATTGAAAGTGGTAAAAGTGCTATTCCGGATAAGATAGAGGTAAGTGATGACTTTTAAAAAATGATAACATAAATATATGTTATATATGCCTTACAATATGCGAAAGAGAATTAAAGCGGTTAGTGATAGTGGTTCTGATAATTATAGTTCTGATGATGAAGATTATGTGCCAGTTGATAGTGGAGTATCTCTAAAAGAATTAAATAAAAATCTTAAAGAGTTTAATAAAAACTTTAACAAAAATACATTTTGGAGTAATTTAATATGGTATATTAAATGGTCTATGATAATTTTTAGTCAAATGGTAATTGCTATATATTGTTGTGATTATTTGTATAGTATTATTAATCCTGAATCTATTAATTTTTTTACGATATTTGTAGTATTGCTTAGTATTACAATTATCTCTACAATTCAAATAAGTATCCAACATTATTATAAAAAAATGATCGAATAATATTATATAACTAATGGTTTGTTGTTTTAATTGTGGTATTGAAAATGCAACTAAAAAATGTGCTAAATGTAAATCCGTATGGTTTTGTAGTAAAGAATGTCAAGTTATTGGATGGAAGGAACATAAAAAAGATTGTAAAGATGAAGAAGACCTACTATGGACTAAAGAAGAAAAAAAAGAGTTTTACACAAAAATAAATGCATTACAAAGTAGTTATAAAAATAAGTTTTCAGTAGCTTTAAATAGTTATGAAATAGCTACTGATAAATTAGGACAAATATTTACTATTCAAGCTGATTATATTTATAAAAATATTGAACATCCGAAGTATCCTGAATTAATGGATGAAGTATTATTATTTTTAAAGGATGCTGATACTGAATTTAGATTATTACAATCACATTCAAATAAAATGCTTAATATATACAAAGACGATAAAGACAATGAATGGAATATGACATTATATGCATTTTATGATCAAATGTATGAAGAAACAACAAATTGTAGGGCATTAATATGTAGTGGAATAACACATTGTTATTATTTTCTAATATTATTATTCAAAGATGATACAAAGATGATGGATTATTGTAAGAAATATTGTTTAGCATATTACGATCTTGTGTTGTTATATAAAACAAAAATAAATGATAAATATAAAGATAATATTGATAAAGCTTTAAAACATACTAAAGAAATTGTTTCATTATATAGATCAAGAATGAAATATAATTCTACATTAACCGAATCACCTTATGATGAAGCTATATAAAACCATCTAATGAATTAGATGCTAAATAAATATTTTTTATTAATTTATAAGAACAATATAGCATTATATTAGTAATTATAATTTGTTTTACCATTTAAAATAATAATTTAATATTGTTTTAAATGATTTTAGAAAAATAAAACGGTTGTGCTAGGACTCGAACCTAGAACTTTCAGATTAACAGTCTGACACGCTAACCAATTGCGTCACACAACCAATTAGAGGAATTAATACCTCCTAATTGATTTAAATTGTCTAATGTTTATATCAGTTTATTACAGTCATATAATAATTGTAAAGTATCATTTGTAATGTGTAATTCTTTATTTTTTTGAACAAGTTTATTGATTTGAGATTCATAAGTTTTTTTAATACTTTTCAAATATGCAATTTCTTGATCTTTTTCAGCTAATGTATTTTTAGCATTTAACAAATGTAAGGTTTCATTTGGTGATGAAGAAATATTATAATGTTTTTGAAAACATTCAATTTGATAAGATTGTATATTGTTATTGATTTGTAAAGAATCAATTTCGTTTTTTTGGTTTTTGACTAATTCTCGAGTATTGACTAATTCTTGTGTAATTAATTTACAAAATTCTAGGTTATGTATTTTATTACATTTTTGTTTGCAATTAATACCTTCGGTACAAACAGTAAATTGTTTTTTAGAAATCGCTTCAATACATTTATCATAATTGTGACTAAACATACAGTTATTATATTTACATTCATAACCATTTGTATAATACCAGCAAGTTTCTTGAAAGTTTGACATTTATAATGTATTTAAATTTAATGTTATCATTTTTAAATAAATAGCAAATTATCATATGATTCTATAGAATATATATATGATAAATAATAAAATAATGTTATAATAGGCATTATATAATACATTTAATTATTATTTATTATTGGATACATTGTTATTATTGGTGGCATTGTTCGTGATATTGGATGTAGCATTGGTTGTATTACCGGTCTTCTGTATTTAGCTTTAAGATTGTTAATAACAACATCTAAATTATTCAAAGGTATTAAGGTTGATTTATATTCAGGATGTTTTTTTTTATCATAATCATATTCAAAACAATTACATAAAAAACTTAAACAATTTGTCATACTTCTACAACAATATATATTGTTTGTATCAGTATTATTTTGATCGTTTCCGGATGAATCTTGATCAGTATTATTCACTAAGATCTTTGCTTTTTCATCAAACAATTTAGATTGTTTATCTGCCATATTAGATGGTTGATCATCGCATTCTGTTATTAAAACTTCAAAATCTTTAAATATATTAGTAATTAATTTATCAAATATTTCAGTTTGTGTTGAAATCGTATTATTTTTAATTTCGTATAAAAAGTTTTCAATACTATGACCTAATTTTTCAAAGTTTTTAGCATAACCTTTTGTAATTTCAGTTCTTTCGGCAAATTTACAATATTTCTGTAATCCAGACATTATAGCCACAAAAATACTAAGAATAGAAATTACAATTTTAGTTTTAGAATTAGTATGTAAATAATTATCATTGTCTTTATCCTCTAATTCAACTGTTTGCATTGTAGAAACTATACCTAAAACGCTAGTTAAAATAATTAAAGGAAATGCGATTAAATTACTACAAAATGATAAGTATCCTGAATATTCTCGGTAGATGTTTGCATTTACATCACATTTTATAGCAGTGTATATAAGTTCGTGTGCAATAGTATTAGTACTAGTTTTTAATAAATTTACAGATTTATTTGACATTAACATCTTTTATTATTATATATTAAAATGTGTAAATGTTTGCCTATATTTAAGAAAAAAAAGGTTAAAAAAGAAGAAGAACTGACTTATGAAGAATTATTAGTTTATGGATACTAATAATAAAATGAGTTATATCAAAAGAATGTTTTCAGATATATTTATGTGTAGTTGTATAGAGAAAAAGAAAATGGTTAAAAAGGACGAAGATGATCTAAGCTCTGATGAAGAATATAGAGATACATATGTTAAATATACAAATAATAATGTAAGTTTTGATGAAGAATATAATGAAACGTTTTATTATGAATCACACGTATAAAAATGATGGTAATATTATATATTTAATATAAAATGGCTGTAGAAGGGCTTACGTTTATTAAAGATAATCTTGAAGACATTGGTTTTGATCTATCTAACTCACCATATGATGAGTTGATAAAAGAATCGTATATTAATGAAGTGGTTGCTAGTAAAATCGGAGAAGTTAAGGATGTAGCTAATATTAGTTGTGTGGATAAAAATGCTAGACAGGGTTTTTTGATGATTTATTTAAATTTGTTTAAAGTAGTTCCTAAAGGATTATATATTTATAGCTATTATATAGCTGAGGATATTGTAGAACCGGAAGATAGAGATGACATCCGTGATTCATCTATATATGATGTTGAAGGTTTTCCTATATTTGACAATATGTTAGATGTGATACAAGAATGTTATAAGTTTCGTTTTGAAATACAAGAATATAAAGAACCATCATATGTTCATATTGAACATATTCATAATTGTATACGTATGTTATTGACCTTATATTTCTTTTATGATGATATTCCTATTGATGATGTGTAATTATCAGTATAAAAATAAGATTTTATAGAGTATCTAACAAGCTTGTGCGGTGAGTATTAAAGTGTAAAAATTACATATTATTGTAAATAAAAATGCATTTTTTTATAAAAAAATGAATTCAATATTTTTATATTTGGTAAGAAATGAACTTCATAACAATGTTGAAAGACGATACTATTGCTGATATCTTCGGCAAGGTTGTTGATGATCTTGAGAAAAAACTAGAAAATATTGAAAAAATAGTTGGTGATCTTGAGGAAATGTTAGATGGTCTTGAAATACAGAAACTTGAAACATCAAATGAATATTATATTGTGTATAAGGATATTTATTATGCTATGCCAAATCATCTATTTAGTGTATTTAATGAACCTAAAGTTGTTATTCTAGATTATCCGTATAGAAGCGAGATATTAAGATATCCTACATATTTTGATATATTACGTGAGGGTTTTAAATCATCTTATGATCCTGAAGAAGAATATAGAAGTTATTATAGTGGTTTTTCAGGATCTTTGGCAGATATAGAAGAAAAAGAAGAAATAGATGGTGTTAAATATTATAAGTTGTTTTTCTATCCTGGTTGATTTTTACTGTGATTTGTTTAGGTTTTATTGGATATTTTATAATTTTTGATATTTAATTAACATATAAAATCTAAAAATTATTTAATTTTATATAATAAAATTTGTTCTATTTTATCTATTAATAGAGATCTATTGAATTCATATGACGCAAGTTCTTCATCTCTATCATTAGACATATATACAAATGGAAATCCTCTTGTATCATCATCAAACCAATCACTATTAAAATAATATTTTAAATCATAATTTTTATTAATTTTTAATTTTAATGGTTCCATTGTAGTTTCAAGTTCTAAATATAATGGTTCATAACATTCTGCAAATATGCTATCCATTATATCATCTTTCAAAGTATCGAAGTGAGACATTTAGGTATTATTTTATTTTGTTATCATTTTTAATAAAAATTATATTATTTAAAACTTTAGGTGTATCCTAATATAAATGATTAAAATATATGTTTTAAATTTAAAGTCTAGAACTGAAAAGCTATTAAAAATAAAAAAACAATTAGATGAACAAAAAATTAAATATGAAATTTTTGAAGGTATTGATGGTAAAGATTTAGATTTAAATTATTTGAAAGATAATGAAATAAAAATATGTAATAACTATTATTGGACAATAAAAAAAAGAAATATGACTTATGGTGAATTAGGTTGTACACTATCACATTTAAAAATATATGAAAAGCATATTTTATCAAATGAGAGAGATTTTTGTTTAATATTAGAAGATGATGTTATAATTCCGGATAATTTTCTAAGTAAATTAGAAAATATTACATTTGAAATTACTAAAATTCCAAATTGGGATTTAATTTATTTAGGACGTAAAAAAATGAATTTTGGTAAAGATGATGAAGAATACAATAATGATTTATTCATTAAATGCGGTACAAGTTGGTGGTCTTGTGGATATATAATAAATAAAAAGGCTTGTAATTATATATTAAACAGCAAAATAAAAGAAAATTTAATAACAATTGATGAATATTTATCAATTGTAAGTGGATGTTGTTATCCTGAATATTTATTATATTTTAAAATAGATAGAATATTAGAATGTTATTCATTAAAAGAATTAATTATATATCCAAATTCTGATGCTTTTTTTGAAAGCGATACAGAAAATTCAAACAGAATATATCAATATGATGATAGTTTAACAATAATTGGAGTAGCAACCGTAAAAAATGATGGTTATTATAGATTTATTAATAGTTGTAAATATTATGGATTGAAATATAAAATATTAGGTGAAAATAGTGATATTGAATTTTCATATGGTAATGTTGAAAAATTATTATTTTTAAAAAGAGAAATATTTATGAGAAATGATAATGAAATAGTATTAATATCAGATGTATCCGATGTAATATTAATGACAACAGCAGAAGAAATTTTGAAAAGATTTAAAGAAATGAATGTTTCGATTTTATTTTCTGCAGAAATGGTTTGTTGGCCAAATGTGAGTTTATCAAATAAATTTCCAAAAACAGATTCAAAATACAAATATTTAAATAGCGGTGGTTTTATTGGAAAAGTAAAATATCTAAAAGAAATATTTATTAATAATAATTTTGATAATATATATGATGACCAATTATATTTTCAACATTGTTTTTTAAATAATAAAAATATATTTTTAGATTATGAATGTAAAATCTTTCAAACATTTGATAGCACTATTTTAAATAATAATATTGATAGTTGTCATTTTCACGGTAATGGTTGTTCAAATGGTAAAAAATTGTTTGATTTATACAGTTTTAGTAGATATAATTTCTTTCATAGAAATAGTTTAAAAGCAAAAGAAGAATTCAATATTTTAGTATATATATATAATAGTAATAACACTATAATTGAAATAATAAATTCAAATATAAAAAATTATAAAAATACAGTAATACTCGATGAAGTTTTGATAATAACTAATATGTTAACTTATAGTCATTTATGGATAATAGATGGAAATTATATATTTGAAGGTAATGAAATATTAAATAAATTAATAGAATTAGATAAAGTTTTTTCAACTATAGTAATGAAAAATAATCAAAATGGTAGTTTAAGTTGTAAAGTTGCAAATTTATTCTTAGACTATGATAGTAAATTAGCAATAGTTGAAAATATAAGATCAAATATATTGATAAAAACAAATTATTTAAAAACAGCATCAATAAATGAATTAACTATAGATGCTTTAAATATATTATTTAAAGATAAATTAATAACGGTATTTGGATTAATAAGTGATATTATTTATAAAAATATAAATAGCACTTATGTTATATGCAATTGTAAACAAAAATTATATGAAACAAAACAATTATTTGAATTTGATTTTTTTATTTTTGACAAAATAAATGAAAATGATATTAATTCATATGGCGTAAGTAAAGATTTAGATCATTCATATGGCGAATTAATAAATTTTATATCTCATATGGAAATATTAAAAAAAAGTAAATTATGTAGTGATGAATATATAACAATTTATGAAGATAATATAGTAATACGTGATTCTTATGATTATTTAAAAAATATTTATAAAAATATCAAATCATTAGATTTTGATTTAATAATTTTAACAGATCAGTTGAATAAAGAATATAATAAAGATAATATAATAAATATAGATTTATATTTAACTAAAATTTATAAAATAAATAATGTTATATTGGGATATATTATATCTAATCGTGGTATAAATAAATTTTTAAATAGTAATTATAATAAGAATATAACACGTATTGATAATTTTATAAATAATTTTCATAAATATAGTAATGAAAAATTAGATATATATCAAACTAATATTAATATAGTATCATTAAATACTAAATTAATTAAATATGACAAAAGAATTAATTCTAAATTATATGAACAAAATGAAAATTATACTATAATATATTTAACATTATATAAATATAACAGTATTTTTATAAGAAATTGTGAATTATTGGGAATAAAATATAAAATAATAAAAGTGAATGAAAAATTAACTATAAGCAATAAAAATCTTAAAAATATTAGTAAAACTTGTGATACAAAAAATATAATATTATTAAATTGTTTATCAGTGATAATATTCAATAAACCAAAATATTTAGTAAATTTTGAACATATTCTAAACTTGGATAATAACTATATTGTATACAATAATGATAATATTTTAAAGAAAAAAATAATAAATGAGAAAACTGATAATTATTTTATAAAGTATACAGATGTAGATGAAATTGATTTAAATTCAATGATAATGGAATTTGAAGATATAAATATAAATGAAATGTTAAGTATTTTCAATAATTTAAAAATAAATTTTGATCAATATAATAATTATAAAAAAATTGACGAATATGTATTAATTAATAAAACTATAATAATAGCAATATTTTTAGAAACTAATGATGATATAAATATAAATAAAAATTATTATATAAAAATAAACGATTTTATAATAAATTTACGAAAAAATATAAAAGTAGGTGTATTATTTTATTCAAATAGAAAATTAAATGAAACATTTAATGTAGTTAAAAATATAAATGAAATAAATATTGAATCTATAGATTATATATGGTATTTAGATGTATCATATAAATTAGATAATATAAATACAGATTTATTGTATAATTTATTAGAATATAATAAAGATATAATAAATTTTTTACAAAAAAATGAAAATGATGAATTACATATGTATGATAATGATATATTGATAAGTAATAGTTCCAGATGTTGGATTGTCAATAAAATATTTGGTAATTTTTTAATAAAAAAAGCAATATTTGATGAAATTAAAGATGAAAAACATATATTGATTGGGTGTGAAAAATTAAATATTGTATTTCATACTGTAAATAATTTTAAATCTAATCAAAAAAATACCTTTGAAGAAATAAATTTTGATAAAATTGATATAAAAAACGTATTAATATATGATAGAATTGGTGATCATAATATATATTGTAATTTTTTAATTTATTATTTTAATAAAAATAAAGTATCTATAGATGTTTTATTACCAAACTATAACAATATAGATAAAAAATTAATATATAATAAAATAGATAATATACAACAGCTTAATTATGATATTATTATAGTAATAAATGAATTAAATAATTTAAGCGTTTTTAGTAAATGTATAGATATAGTGTTGATAAAGGTAAACAATAAAAGTAATATTACATATGATATGAATGTAAATATAATAACAACATATCCAAGTGATTATTATTTTAATTTTTTTTATAAAAAAAATGAAGAGTATCCAATGAATGAAAATATTGGCTATAGTTGTGATTCAATAAAAACATATATTTTTAATGATAAAACAAATTTAATATATTTTGATATTAATAATAGTAACTTAAGTGAATGTAAATATTATATAATATCAGAAAAGCAATTTGATTCTAATAAATATAGAATAAATACAATATTATGTAAATTATTTGTTTATGGTTGTATTCCAATAATCCCAAAACATATGAAAAATAAATATAATTTAGAGGGGTGTATAATTTATATTAATAAAAAAGTAATAATAAAAAATATAGAGAATTACGATGTTAATAATAGTAATGAACAAAAATTTCATAAAATATTACAATCTTTTATTTTTTTGGAAGATGATATAAATAAATGGGAAGAAAAATATATTAATAAAAAATATGAAATAGTAAAGATTGATACATATATATGTAAATTTGCCTTTTTTTCAGATTATTTTTGTAAAAAGTTAATTAGAAATGCTGATAATAAAAACAATTGGCATGATATAATAAATGTTAATTCGCAATATGATGTAAGATTTAATACAGAAGAAAGTGTTCCAACCTATGATGTAAATTTAACTGATTTAGGTTTATATGAATGTTTTAATTATATAGTTATGAATTATATTTCAAAGATTGTGAAAGAATTATATAATTGGAGTACAGTGCACATACATAGAGTTTTTATAGTAAAATATGAAATAGGCAATCAAGAGTATTTAAAACCACATTATGATACTTCTACATATACAATTAATATATTATTGAATGATAAATTTGAAGGAGGGGGGACACATTTTATAAATGAAAATATATCAATAAATGATAAAGTAGGGACAATTATATTACATCCTGGGTTTCCAACTCATTATCACGAAGGTTTAAAGATACTATCGGGTAAAAGATATGTATTAATAGCATTTATAAAATGAATTATAAAATAAATGGTATTTAGTAGAATTAAAAGTATAGGTGCATTAAACAATGTTAAAATAAGTGATATGTGTTTGGTTTTTAAAAGAGATGTTGATTTATCTAGCGAATCTTCTGTAAATGCAATAGATTTTAAGAATTACTTTTCAACAATGTCTTTTTCAAATTTTTATAAAACAAACTTGGAATTAAAAGAATTTCTTGAAAAAAAAGGTGATAATATAAAGCATGATCAAGTTTTGAATATACCTGAAAATAGCAATATTCCATCCAAAGGTGAAATAAGTATTAGAAATTTTGAAAATTCAAAACAATATGATATATTAGAATGTGAATTTACTAGTTCAATTCTTTCTGAGTGTAAAAGTATAGATTTTTTTACTAGTGTTAACTCATTAGCGAGTAGTGAAATAATTAGATTAAATAATAATATAGATATTATAAAGTATAAGATTCTATCACCAAAAGAAATTGTAAGTGTATCACCAGACATTGGTGCAATTGATGTTAATTTTGATAATAATATATTTACAAATTTAATAATAATTGATATATATACAGATACGTTAATAACAGGAGATCATGGAGCAGCAGTAAGTGGAACTAATGCTAGTGGTTTAGATGGTGGTGATGGATCCAAAGGTAATAAAGGGAGTTCAGCTATTATATTTAAAAACGCACCTTCTGGAATAAAAGCATATATATATCAAAATGGTGATATAATAAAAGGTGGTTTTGGGTCAGATGGTGGTAATGGTGGTAATGCTGGGAAAAAAGCTATGTCAGAAGCTTACATTCCAGAAGTTGCAGAAGTTAAAGCTGTAACAGGTGTATATCAGAAAACATACAATATAGACCCCGATCTATTTAGATACGATGTATTTGGTCGAGAATTTATAAAAAACGGTTTTTGGGCTATGTATGAAAATGGTGGTAGCATTTATTTTGGAATATTTAATAACAACAAAGCACCAGAACTAACAGGCTATCTTCTTCCCGATAATCGTGTTGGAAAAAGAAAAGCTTCCAGTACCGATCAGATAAGAACCATGCTCAAATCGGATTATCATTTAAAATCAGGACAAATAGAATTGAGTGACAACAAAGGATGGACTACGATGCAGTTTAAATCTTTTTCGACTTTGCCGAGCGATTGTGGGACACAATTGGCTAACTGGACTGGGTGGGGAAGTAAAGGAGATAGATATGGAGCAGTAGGCGGAGCAGGAACTGCTTATCTGTATGCATATGGTCCAACGGCACCATCCAATCCTGGAAGTGGTGGTTCAGCTGTAACTACAATAACAACCCATAGAAATTTTTCTGCGAGGATCCCGTATAAAAAAGGTCATGAACAACAACATGCAGCTGCAACACACGCTACAACTGGAGGAGCGGCAACTGCAAGAATACATAACGCAACAAAATCTTTCATTCCCAAGGCAGGATCAATTGGATCTTCTCCTGGTCCTAATAATATACCTGCTGATACTACCAATATTAGTTCTAGTATAAAAGATCCAGGACAAAAAGGAAAAGGAGGAGATGCTGGTTCAGATGCATCTGAAATTAGCGTAGTTCCAAGTGATAACGGAATGTTTTACCAGTTAATAAACATTACGGAATAACTTGAAACTATTTTATTTTATCTACAAAATTATTGTAATGTATAACTTTATGTAATATTATTAAAAGTATATCAATATAAACACAACAAACTTAAAATAATAAAAATGGATTTAATATTTGAAAATAAACAAAGAAATATAAAAGCTTATAAAAGCTATAATGTTATACAAAAAACTAATAATATAGGAAATATTTTATTGAATGGTTTAATACATTGGGATACTATAAGTGATGAAGAAGTTCAAAATATTAAAAATATAATAACAAATAATGGTGTTGGTTTTAAAGGATATACGATAACGGATGCAATTGTAATGCAAAATGATACTAAAGATATTCATTATTATGCGTATTTTAATGAGAATAATGTAGAACTTTGGTATATAACAGGTGTATATGATATGGTAATGTGTGATAATAGATTGAAATTTAATGATTTATTATTTTTTTTACAAGCTTAAAAATGATGATCTTAATAAATAACAATTAAAATGGAAGATTATACGAAAGATATATTATTTAAGCAACGTGTAAAACATCTTGATCAACTTACGATTGAAACATTAGTAATTTTTAATAAAGAAATATTAGATAAAATTGTAGAAAATCCAAATATCAATTATAAAAATAAATTAGTAAAATTAGAGAAATATATAATAAAACCATTAATACCTAAAGATGCTAATAAATTATATGACAAATTAGTAGAAATATTAAATAATAGTTTTAATATAGGAGAGGATGATAAAAAATATGAATTATTTACAAAAGAAGTATCAAAGTATGTAATAATGTGTATAAATAGTTCAACGTTTGATTTAAAAAAGTTAGTTTGGAAAGAAATATTAAGTGATGATTACTACGGAGATGGAAATGAAGATGAAATAATTAAAGCAATAATTAAGAAAAATAAAAAAATAGATTTAGGTTTATTTTTAAATTATAGTAAGTATGGAAGGTATGTGCCTTTCGGTAGATTTAGAGAAATTATAACAGTAGTTAATATTCCTGATAGGATAGATACTACTACGTGTAATTATATTAAAAATAATTTAACATTACAATATACAAATAAAACTAAAATAAATGGATTATTTTATAACGGTCCAGTGATAGAATATAAGTATAATAAAAATGGTAGTATTGTTATAACAAATAATAATAAATTAAAAGTAATAGTAAAGATCTTACTGAATTGTAAATCATTAATGTTGATAAGTGAATATTTGAAAGAAACTCCGGTTTTTGATGTAAATAAAGAAGATACTTTGTATTTTGTAGGAAGATATGAAAATGAGAATAGATCAATATATGAATTACAAAAAAAAGAATTTAAAAGAGTCTTAAGTGAAGAATTGAATAGTAGAGCAGATAGTAATACACGTTTGTATATAAGATTGAGAAAGATAATAGAATCGCATACTGGTAGAAGTGAAAGTTAATTCGTATGAAAAGAAATTAAAGAAAGTGATAGATGGGGGAAGTATAAGTAGATCTTAAGTTATTTATTGTTTTTAATAATAAAGATATGAATATTAAATATATTTTATTAGCATTATTAATTATAATAATTTTATTATTAATTTATTGTTTATTAAATAGAAAAACCGAAGGATTTAAAGAACTTAAAAGATTAAAAAAGTCTGCAGTTAAAGTGCCAATAACGTGGCAAGATCTTAATATTGATGAACTTAGAACAGTATACAATGAACTTAAAGAAAGTATTGAAAGAAAACTGAAAGTGGATGCGGATGAAATGGAAATAATATTAAACTACAAAAACGTTGATTATAAAAAAACTGAAATAATAAAGATAAAAGATCGTAAAGTGCAATTAGAATCATTAGTAAGATCATTAGATGATTGGAATAAAAAGTTTGATAGTGAAGCATTGAATAAAACAAGTAAAATAGAAGAAATAGATATTAAAATAGAAGAATTGGAAAGGAATAAAAGTGCTATTTCTAGTAATTTTGAAAGTAAAAAAGAATTATATATGTTAAACAATTTTATATTACAAATAATTTAAAATAAAATGAAAAGTAAAACGACAGAAGTGAAGAGTTCAAGTATGTCAAAAAGATCAACTGTGAGTGGTAAAAAGAGTTCAAGTATAGGTGATGAAATCTACGAAAAATATAATATAAATGAAAGGTTAATAAAGGTCATAGATGGTGATAGAAAAAGGTTAAATATCTTATTAGAAGAAATATATAAAAACAAGTTAAATGAATTGAAAGAATTAAGCATGACGCCTTATACAAAAGAAAATGAAATAAGAGCTTAATTTATTTTATACAGCTTTAAAAATAGTAAGATTTTTAGATAACTCATTCCAATATTGATATTAATTATCAATATTGTTATTTTTTAATAAATTGATAGCATTAGGATTGGATGCTAAAAAAGCCCAATCTATTTTATTTTGATTATTTTCTAATAAATCTATAGCATTAGGATTACGAGACAACATATTCCAATTTAATGTATTTTTATCAATCCAATCAAGTAAAACATATTTTGTTGGTAGTATTTCAGCAAATTTGTCTAAGATAGTTGATCTAATGTTTTCAGGTAAATTACAAATTGGTCCGTGTATTTTATTTGCGATTGATTTAGGAGTTAAATCAATATGTTTTTCAAAACCGAAAGATATTTGCAAAACTTTTTCAGTTTAGCTTTGGGTTTATGTAGAGCGATAGACATCATATTTAAAACTGTATTATTACGACACATAAGTTCATAATTGCTAATAAAAAGTTTTAATGCTGAATTTTGTAATAATGTGTTATCTCTAAGATCTTTTATAAGTTCAGGACTAATAGGTGAAAATTCTTTATCTTTTTTTAATAATTTAGATGTTATACTGATCCTAGATTTATTAATTTCTTTTAATGTAGGAGGCATTTTAACATTTAACAATAAAAGTTTGTATGTAAATATTTGATACGGAAAGAGTTTAAGATCTTAATCTAAAGTTATTTTAAATAATATACAGAATGAATTTAAGATCTTGATCTAATTTTTTATAAAAACATTGTAATAATATACAAAATAATGTAATATCTTGATCTAATTTTTATTAAAAAATTGTAATAATATACAGACTGAATTTAAGATCTTGATCTAATTTTTTATAAAAACATTGTAATAATATACAGAAAGGTATTAATATATTTTAATAAAAATATTGTAATAATATAAAAAATAATGTAATATCTTGATCTAATTTTTAAATAAATTGTAATAATATACAGAATGAATTTAAGATCTTGATCTAATTTTTAAAACATTGTAATAATATACAGAAGGCTTTAATATATTTTAATAAAAATATTGTAATAATATACAGAAAGGTATTAAGATCTTGATCTAATTTTAAAAAATATTGTAATAATATACAGAAGGCTTTAATATATTTTAATAAAAATATTGTAATAATATACAGAAAGGTATTAAGATTTTGATATAATATTATTTTAAAAAATAATCTACAGAAAGGATCTAAAGTTATTAAAATAATATACAGAAAGGTATTAAGATCTTGATGTAATATTTGAAAAAATATAAATAGAAAAAGGTAAGAATAAGAGTAAAATAAGATACCGGTAATGTAAAAGTCAATATTCTGAATTGAAATAGAATGTAAGGCAACGTAAAATAATTTTGATATAAATGAAGAATTGAATAATTTTAATTTTTGAAATTGAAATTAGATTTCTTAATGTAATATACATAAAATAATGATTTAAGATCACACAGATAACTTAATTGTAAAAGATAACAAAAAGATGAAACTATAATGATATAAATGAATGTAAGATGAACTTAAGATCAACTATAATGAACTTAATATGAGTTTGGTGTA